>JAEEGL011574165.1_pt1 | contig 27089 bp, 10 predicted proteins | sample 9134231 | NCBI WGS metagenome assembly JAEEGL01 (sample SAMN16246548, study PRJNA631951) | gut metagenome | biome: gut microbiome; feature: rumen; material: fiber-attached | host: Bos | place: Iran: Karaj | collected 2018-10 | reverse complement strand
TTAAAATAAAGTAATTAATCCTAAAGAAATCAAAGAGGAAATTTTCAACCTAAAAGCATTGTTTGTGGGATTTGTGGTATTATTACCAGTAGTGTTTGTGGAATTTGTGGTATCATTACCAGTAGGGCTTGTGTTATCACTACCAGGAGAAGCAGCTTTAACAGCACATTCATAATCAGGAGTCCAAGTACAATTTCCATTACAAGCAGTACTAGTACCTGCAGAAGCACATAAAGAAGTGTTATCTTCTAGAGTAGTTCCATCTGCACATGTACTCTCTCCATTCCATGCACATCCTCCATTACAGTCAGCTGCACTGGTTTGAGTTGTACATGCATTTCCAGCTGTATTTTTTACTGTATTTCCACAAGTTCCTGTTGATTTGGCTTTCCATTCACATGTTGTATTTGCTATACAAGTTGCATTTGTAGTCATTGAATTATCATCACATGCAGCTGATAATGAATTTGTTATACAGAATGTAATGAGTGTAAAACATATTAATTGAAATTTCATTTTTTATTTTTTATATTGAATTTTATCTCTTTATAATTTATTATTTTAAATGTTTTACCATATAACGTTATATTAAATTATCATTTACATGATTAGTTTTAAAAGAAGTTTTGAAAGGAATGAAACGTGAAACTTAGAAAATAATATATATTGGTATAAAAAAATTTTTGATTACTTAATTATTAAGTTAATGTTTTAAAAGTTTTAAAGTTTAATGTTTTTGTATAATTTGAGAAGTCATTAAGTTGCAATATCATCGTATTTCCAAGTATAATTATATCTTTTAAATTAATTTTTTTGAGATATAATTAATGGACTTATAATATATTTATTATTTTAATAAAACAAAAATTTTACTTTATTTCTAATTGAGAAAAAAAAATATAATAAAATTCTTCTTTTCATTGAGAAATAATTATTAATATATCAGCATTGAAATATATATTCAGTTAATTTCTCTTTATCAATATTTAATAAATCAATATTATTTTTTAACATTTATAAATGAAAATTATAGATAGCTTTTTAATATAATTATTCTACCTGTTTTCTTGTTCTTCAGCAAAGTTGTGATAAATATAAATAAGAATTAATGATAATTTTTTATGATTAAATATTTTATTTATTTTTAAACTTTTTAAGTTATGTCTTTCAAATTGAAATATTAAAAATGAAAAGTAATAGAATAAAAATATTTTAGAAAACTTAAATAAAAAAGAAAAAGATATTCAAGATAATAATCAATTAATTTTGAGGAATAATTGGGTGATTAGAAAAAAAAGATAATGATTTTATAAAAAATCCAATATAAAAATTATCACTGGTTCAGAATAAGGAGATTGATTATAATTTTGTTTTATAAAAAACAATTAAAGAAATTGAATAAAAAGTTAAAAGCCACCAATTATATATTTGTATTAAAAATAAAAATTTGAAAAAAACTTTCTACTCTTTTATTAACTTAATTAATCTATATAAAAATAATTATTTATCTTCTTGGTTTTTCGAAAATGATAAATAATAGTAAAATGGAAAAAGATAATAAAAATAAATCAATTAAAAATTATTTAGATAATTTTAATATATATGGAATTAATATTCCATTAAGATACCATCAAAATTCTTATTTTTCATCTTCAATAGGAATATTATTCAGTATTTTAACCTTCTTAAGTGTCATTGGAATTACAATAAAAAACATAATTGATTTATTTAATTATTCTAATTTTTCATTAATACAAAGCAGTACTCCTTATGATAGTAGAATAGATTTTTCTGAAATCCCATTAATGTTAGGATTAATAGACAATGAAGGAAAATTATATTCAATTGATGAATCTTTTTTTTCTCTGTCAGTTAAAAAAATAATTAAAAATCCTATATTTAACGATAAAAACCATTTTAGTGGACTCAACATTTCTATTAATAATTTAACTCTTGAAAAATGTAATGAAAGCATTCATTTTTATAATTATAAAGAAAAATTTGAAAATTATTCAAAAGACACTTTTTTATGTTTAAAACCTGGACAAGATTTAAATATTAAAGGTCAAGTAAGAGAAACAAGAACAGGATATGAAACAATTAGAATTGATGTTATATTATGTAATAAAAATACTTCTAATAATTGCAAAAATGATAAACAAATAAATAGAGAGTTAAATAATAAATTTTTAATTTTAATTTATTTATCTCAATCTCCTGACCATTTTAATGTTAATAATCCTGTTAGAAGAGTTACAAAAACAAGTATTTTTTATCTAAGTAAAAAAAATCCGAAAGAATTTTTATTTTTTTTCACTCCTTCAGCATATTATACAGATAATGGCTTATTATTTTCTAATGAAAAAATATTTAGATTTCCAGATTTTAGTGATATTCAAAATGATTTTTTAAATTCTAATTCTAGTTCTACTGGTGAAGAAAACACAATTTTTAGTTTATTTTTTACATGTAATGAATATAATGTTAGATATCAAAGAAAGTATACAAAAATTTCACAAGTTTTTTCTTCTATTGGAGGAATTATTCAAATTTTTTTAATTATCTTTCAAACTTTAACTGAATATTTAGGGAGTAAAAATTTAATAGAAGAAATTACTGACGATTTGATTTTCAACAGAAATAATGATAATAAAAATAAAACAATTAAATCGAAAACAGGAAGCTCTGTTGTTAGAAAATCTTCAAGAGATTCATCTAATAAACAATTGAAAAAAAATAGTAATAATAATATTATAACAAAATTAAATGAAAAAAAAAATTTTACAACAGTTATTGGTGTATATAATCATTCAAATTTTATCAAAGAAAAAAACAATTTAAGAATTCATATTTCAAACATAAATGATAAAAAATTAAAAGTTCCAATTTTAGGGTATTTTTTACCATATTTTATATTAAAAAAATTAAAAAAATATTCAATGTTATGTTTATATAAAGATATTATATATTCATATTTAAGTATTGAAAAAATACTTCCTATTCTAGAAAGATATTCTTTATTTCTTTATAATCATTTGAATGAAAAGCAAGAAAATAAAAAAAAATCAAGTTTACATATATTTAAATATGACTATAAAGATGCATAGTTTATTGTGTTTTAATTGATTAAATTCTCATTTAAAAAATTTTTGACTTTAATATTTATTTTTTGTAATATTAAATTTAAAGTTTACAATTTTTTAAAAGATGATTAAATGTTTTATTATTATTCTATTTATTAATTTTCTTTAATATATTATAAAAATGTATGAAAAAAAATGAAAAATTTATAAAAATCCATTATATAAATTATTATAATATATATTAAACATTATATATTTATAAAGCTTAAAATAAGACAACAAGAACTATTATCATCAAAATAAAAATGAAAAAAGTAAATAATCCCCTTTTCAAAGATTTAATCAAAAAAAAATTTTCTCCTAATAATTTTTGAATTTAATAAGTGATTTAAGAAATTGATTTTGTTGGAAATAAAACATTCAGAAAAATCGACATTTATGATTTATAATCAAAAAAAAAATTTGTTTATTTATCATAAATAAATGATAAAATGCTTTGAGGGTTATAATCAAATGATAATTATTTTTTTTTTGAAATTTTTAAATAATTCATTTTATTTTGATTCATTTAAAATATAAATATTTAATATTTAAAATTAGTAAAATCAGTACCTTTTCTAGGTTCAATATATGGATTAGGAGCACAATTAGTATGATAAACTGCATTATTTGGATAAACAACAAAAATAGTTGTTCCAATTTTCTTTTTACACCCATTACAAACAGTTCCAATATCAATATTAACATGTCTATTTTTAACTCTAAATAATTCTAATTGTTTATAATTTAAGTCTGCTCTTAATAATCCTTCTTCTCTTGTGAATTCATTATTCACATTTGTATATTGCATTAAAGAATTTCTTAAAAATTTAAATACTATTTCTTCTTCTAATGTCCATTCATCAGGAATTTCATTTAATACTTCATTTGGATTTAATAAATTTAAAATTTCTAAAGAATTTTTTTTTTCTTTTGTTAATTCATGTTTATTAGACATATCCATTATTTTTAACATTTCATTTTTAATCATTTCTTTTTTTTCTTCTGAAGTAGATTCATCTTTAAATTGACTTGATAAATTTTTAAAAAATTTAATAAATAAACGATTATCTTTATTTAAATTATTCATACAAAATTGTTCTATATCACTATATTTTTTCCTATTTTTATTAACTAAATCAATATAAGTAATTAAAGCATCATCTAATTTTTCTAATTCACAATATAAATCAATTTCAATATCATATAGCCAAGAATCTTTAATTTTATCAATCAATTGCATTTTATCAAATAAATTATATTTTTTTAATAATTCTCTAAAATCATGGTATCTTCCTGGTAAATTTTCTCCTTCTGCAGGAGTATAATTTTTTGGTTTATCTTTAAATAAAGTTTCAAGTTGTAATAATATTAATTGAGTTTGATATTTCTCATTAGAATATTTTGAATATTTTGGATTATCACATATATGTCTTAAAAACTTTTCTTTGATGTAATTTGTAGGTTCAGCATTCAAATCATTTTTTTCATTTTCAACTTTAGGAATTATTTGATTCATAAAATAATCAATTGGCATTAATTCATTTGATAAAACTATATCAAATGCATCTGTTTGATATTGTTTAAGCATCCATTGAATATGTTCTTCAAATAAATCTTGTTTATCTTTTTGTTTTCCAATTTCTAAAAGAATATTTATTGTTTTTTGTTTCGAAGGTTGTGAAATTGAAGGATTATCTAATCTTTGAACAAATTCTTTTAATATTTTTAAAGCATCTTTATAATTTTGTTTTTTTTCATAAATAAATGCTAGAGCTAATTTACTATAATCTGTATTTTTTTCATCGAAAAATTTATCAGACAAAAAATCAGTTCCAAAATTATCATTTTCTATCAATTTTCTAATTTCTTCAACTTTAGATTCATTAAAAACTAAAGCTTTAAGTAAAGTTAAATTTATGTTTTGGAAAAAAATCTTTAAATTAATATCTTTGGGTTCACAATCACTTAAATTAATAATACTACAAGTTGAAGAATTAAAAGATAAAGTTCTAACTTCTAAAAATTTTCCACTTTCCAAATCATCTCTATGTTCTCTCCAAACAAATTCTATTTTACTTTTTAATACATCAATTAAACATTTAACTGCTTTTTTTACTTTTTCTTCATTATTGTCTTTCAATTCTATTTGATTATCTAATATGTTATTATTTTTTTCATATCCAATATGAATTGGTTTTACTTTAAGTAAATTAATAAATAAATACATTAATTCAAAAGGATTAAAATTACTTACTTGGAAAAATTTTTTAGCTGTTTCATATTCTTCTTTACTAAATTGAGCCCAAGCACATCCTAAATAATAATTTTCAAATTGCTCTATCTTATCTTCATTAACAGAAATTTTATTATTTATTATTGATAAAGCTTCATCGAATTTATTTACTTTTAAAAGTCTAGACAATTGTTCTTCAAATGGAGTTTCTTTTAATTCTCTTAATATATACCTATTTTTTTCTTTATCTTTATCAGAAGTTTCTTTAATTAAAATAAAAACTTTTTTTTCTCCATTTATTAAACATATTCCTTTTGATTGACTTTCTGCAATTTCTATTGAAATTTGTTGAACTTTTTTTAAATTTGCTCCATCATTAATAACAATAATAGTATCATATAAAGTTAATAAATAATTATCTTTTCTTCCAAATTGTTTAAATGGTTTATCTTCTAAAGTTATTGGTTCTATTGTTTTAGGATTTCCATTTGTTTCGAATAATAGTCCAATATTCATTGAAGCTGTTAACCAACTTTCATTTAAAAATAAAATTCCTGAACAATCATATGGTAAAGTTTGAGTATCATTTTTACTTAAATCTATAAAATAAATTGTCCCAGTTTTTTTCAAGAAATAACATATATAATTCCCATACCATTCAATATATTCAGGAGTATCTTCTATTGGAAATTCATTAGTTGAAATTTTATTTGGGATTAATTTCATTAATTCTATTTCAAATGTGTATAATTTTATTTTTTTTGGTTTTTTTATAATTAAAAGTAAATCTTGTTCATTATTTTTCTTTAAATTTCTACATATATTTGTTATTTCAAAATCTAAATGTTGTGCATTTTTATCATCTAATCCTGGTAATAAATAAGCATGAAGATATAATCCTGATAAAACATATAAAATATTTAATTCATTAATTACAATTAATTTGTTAATTTTATTTTTACCAACTGATTTTATTTTATAATTTTCAATTGTTTTTTTCCCATGTTGTTTATCTTTTTTATTATCATTAATTGTTAATATTTCTATTGTCCCTTTATCATCACCATAAATTATAGTGTCATCTTTATAACATACAATTTGAGTTAATTGATTTCCTTGTTTTAAATCAATAAATCCTGTAAGATCAGTAACAAATAAACCTAAATTTTGTGTACTGTCCATTTTATCAAACAAAAAAAATAAAATATTTTTAAAAAAATAATAATAACATTAATTATTTTATTATAAATAAAATGATTAACCAATTACCTTCTTTCCCAAATAGTATTACTGATAATTATCAAGTTATTCAAGAACTTGGGCGAGGAGCATTTAGTACAATATATAAAGTTCAATCTAAAATTGATAATAAAATATATTGCCTGAAAAAAATAAATTTAAAAAAAACTAATGATAAAACAAATGAAATTAACATTTTATCAAAATTATCTCATCCAAATTTAGTAAAGTATATTACAAGTATTATTGAGAAAGATGGAATATATATTATAATGGAATTTTGTGAATATGGAGATTTATATTCTCTCCTTCATTCAGTAAGAAAAAAAAAAGTTTATGTTAATGAAGAAATTATTTGGGATATAGCATATCAAAGTTTATTAGCTTTAGAATATTTACATAGTGCAAATATAATTCATAGAGATATTAAATTATTAAATATATTTATGGCTAAAGATAAAACAATAAAAATTGGAGATATGGGAATGAGTAAATTATTATCAAAAAAAGAAATGAAAATGAGCAGAGTTGGAACTCCTTTATATATCGCACCTGAATTAGTAAAGAAAGAAAAATATGATTATAAAGCAGATATTTGGTCTCTTGGTTGTTCTTTATATCATTTAGCAAAAACTGTTCCACCTTTTAATGATGAAAATTTAATTAGATTAGGACAAGCAATTGTTAATGAACAACCTCCTTCTCTTCCTAATTGTTATACTGAAAAATTATTTCAATTTATTTTAAAATTAATGACTAAAGATAAATCTAAAAGACCATCAGCAACAGAAGCTCTTGAATTGATTCCAGACAAAATTAAAGTTAAATATTCTGAAAAAACTAATAATAATAATAAAAAGAAAACTGAAAATAATATTAATAACAATAGTGTTGTCAAAGAAAATAAAAAAAAAAAAAAATTCAAATAAAAATGAAGTTAATAACGAAAATAAATCAGATAATTCAATAATCAATTCGAAAAATTCAAATGATAATAAAAATGAAAAAGAAACTGTTTTATCATCAGGAAAAACTTTTTATAAATGGTTTAAAGCTCTTCCTGAAAAAAGAAGAAGTTTACAAAGTAGGAAAGGAACTGGAGGTAGAAATAATTTAGATGAAAAATCAAATGGTATAAATAATACAACTGGAAATTCAAATAATACTCAACATGGTTTTTTTGATTCTAAACTTTTTTCTTCTAATCTTATTTCAAAAAATTTAAGTGGAACTCAAGAAGGTTTTTTTAAAAGAAATGATTCTCATAAAAATTCTAATAATCCAAATTTACCTGAATCTATTTCACTAAAAGATAAATTAACTGATTCAAAAAATTTAAATATGCTTTATAATCAAAATGATTATGGAATTATGAAAGAAGATATTAATATTAATGTTTTAAAGTTAAATCAAGAAAATAAAAAAAATAGAGTTTTAACTTATGCTAATGATAAAAATGAAGAAAAAAAAGAAGAATTAAAAAATAATATATTAAAAGATAATAAACCTATTGTTATTAAAAGTGAAGATTTTTCTAAAAATTCAAATGGTTTTTATGATAAAAAAAATAATACAAATTTAATTTTTCCAATTATACAAAATCATCGTGAAATTCAAAAAGAAAAAAATTTCCGTTCTAAAATTTCAATGATGAATAAAAATAAATTAAAACAACAAGCTGAAAATTCTGGATTCAATTTCTTTAGAAGAACATATAATCAAATGCCAAATAATAAAGTCTTAACAATACACGATTTAAAATAATTTATATATAATTGTTTTATATATAATATTCAAATGAAATATTTATTATTTTTAAAATTAAATATAAATCAAAAAAAAATTTAATTTCCTTGAAAAAACTTTGCTTTTTTACCTTTATATTCATTACTTCCACTAGTATGATATTGACTAATTGAATGAATATGAGAATTAGTTTTAGTATTATTTTCAGATGTAATTAGATTATTAAAATTAGTATTAGTTCCTTTATTAATCCAAATTTTATTTCTATTATATTTATTATTTTCAGTAGATTCAATTGAACTTAAATTTTTATTATTTTTAATAAAAGGAAATATGTCTTCTTCACTTTTCTTATTATTACTATTAGTAAAATGCGAATTATCCATATCTGAACTTTGAATATATTGGAAACTATTTTTATATAATTGAATTAATTCATATTTTTCATTAAATTCTTTTTCTATTTTTCTTGCATTGTAAAATTTCTCTGTTGCAGTTCTTGGTCTTATTTTTTTTATTGGAAGGAAAAAAAATGGCATTTGATTATAAATCATCATTTCATTTTCATTTAAAAATAATTGTCCATTTAAATTTTTAAAATCTAATTTCGGAGAAATTTGAGTTACAAAAAAAGAAGGAAGAGCTTTTGTTTTTTTTTTTTTTTGATTTTTTTGTTTTAATTTAGATATTGGTTTCAAAAAAGGAATTATTTCTAATTGTAAATTACTTTTAGGATAATTATTTTTATTATTTGTTTTACTTATTAAACCTTTTAAATATTCATACTGAGTTTTACCATTCCTTATTTCTTTATCTAATTTTGCAATTGCTTGAACTCTCCAAAAACCTTTTTGACTTGAACTTGCTATTCTTTTTATGTTTTCATAATTTGTTTTTAACATTTTTTTATTATTTTTTTTATTTTTTAAATTATAGTATTTATGTTAATTATTTATCATTTTTCTTTTTGAATTTTAACTTGAATAATAAATAAATTATCTGAATGATTGGAAATAGATTAATTGTTAATTTAAAAAGTCAAATTGAATTATTTTAAAAATTATTAACTTTTAATTATAAAAAATGACAGATGAAAAGTTAGAAATGTTAAAAGATAAAATAACTCCTGAAGAATTAAAAAATAATGATGATAAAAAAGAAAATAAAAAAGCATCAAATGTAATAATATTTTATATTTTTAATTTATAGATTCCAACAGTAACAATAACAAAATATAATTTAAAAATAGCCTCCTCCTTTAACAACACAAACAACATCAACAATTCCCACTGCTCCATCGATACCAGTTGCCCCCTCAATACCAAAAGCTCCATCATTACAAGGAAGTACAATCCCTCCAGTACCTTCACTTTCAACTGTACCTACTGCACCAAGTATCCCTCCTGTACCAGGGATACCTCAAGCTCCAAGAATTCCTCCTGTACCTGGTGTCCCATCTGTTCCAACAGCACCTAATATTCCACCTGTTCCAGGATCAACTATTCCTTCTGTACCAAGAGTTCCAAGTGTTCCTACAGCTCCTGGTATTCCACCTGTTCCTGGTGTTCCTACTACTCCAAGTATTCCTACCGCTCCTGGTATTCCACCTGTTCCTGGTGTTCCTTCAGTTCCAGGTGTTCCTAAAGCTCCTGGTATTCCACCTGTTCCTGGTGTTCCTTCAGTTCCAGGTGTTCCTACAGTTCCAAGTGTCCCTGGAGTCCCTGGGGTCCCAAGAGTTCCAGGAGTTCCTGGAGTTCCTGGTGTTCCTGGTGTTCCTGGTGTTCCTGGAGTTCCTGGTGTTCCCGGTGTTCCTGGTGTCCCTGGTGTTCCTGGAATGTTCGGCGCTCCTGTTAAAAGTAAATTAATAATAAAAAATTTTTAGTGCACCCTAAGAAAAAACCAAGAGTAGAAATGAAAGCCCTTTTCTGGGATAAACTCTTAGATAATAAAATAAAAGGAACAGTTTGGGAAAAAGTAAAATAGATTTAATTTCAATAATAAAAATAGTTGGACGACACAAAAATAACTCTTAACCTGGATAAATTAGAAGAGAAATTTTCAATGAAAAAAATGCAAGCAGTGGTAAAAAAAGAGGCCCCAAAAAAAGAAGTGAAGAAAAAAACATGTTTAGTCGATGAAAGACGTTCTCAGAAAATAAACATTTGTTTAAAAAAGATATCATTAGAGCCATTAGATGTACTAGAAGCAATGGAATCATTTGATGAGACAGTATTAACTCCATTTAATTGTGAATTATTAGAAGGAATATTACCAAAAAAACAAGAAAATGAAAAAGTCGCAAATTATACAGGAGATTTAAGTGATTTAGATGAACCTTCTCAATTTGTTTTATTAATTGGTGGATTAATTGGATATGAAGAAAGAATTAAAGCTATTTTATTTCAAAATGATTTTGAAGATGATTATGAATTAATTATGAATGAAATTGATAGATTTTTCTCTGTTTTTAGATGGTTGAAAAATGATGAAGATTTTAAAGAATGGTTAACTATTATTTTGGCTTTTGGAAATTATATTAATGGAAATACTTTCAGAGGAGGTGCTTTAGGTTTTGATTTTCAATCTTTACTAAATTTAATAGATGTTAAAAATAAGAATAATAATATGAATTTATTACAATATATCGTTAAGTTTGTTCATGATAACTTAAAAAAGGAAGAATTATTTAAAGTTATTGATAAATTAAAACAATTTGATAAAATGCAATTTGATTATATTACTGAAACTGCTAAAAATATGGAACAAAATTTTAATTCAATGACTAAATTAAAAGAAGTAATTGAAAAAAATAAAGATCAATTAGGAGAAAATGATGGAAGTGAAAAGTTTTTAAATAATTGTTATGAAGACACTAAAAATTGTGTTGATGAAGTTATGAAGAAAATTCAAGAAATTCAAAATGAATATAAAGAAATTTTAGCCTATTTTGGACAAAATCCTAAAACTGAAATGGATACTTTTATTAAATGTTTTAGAAATTTTACTGATCAATTAGAAAAAGCAAATAATTGGTATATAGAATTCAAAAAGAAAAGAGAAAAAGAAGAAAAAAAAAAGAAAAAAAAGTATTAAAAAATACTTCTAAATTTTAATTAAAAATAAAAAAAATAATTTAATTATATAACAACAAATTATATTTAATCTTATTATTTCAATCTTTAGCTTAAAATCAGAAAATAGATTAAATACTTTTGAAATAGTTAAAAAATAGTAACTATTTTAAAAAAATAGATATCTGTTAACTTTTTTAATATTTATTTATTTTTAATTTTTATCTATTTTAATTTCTAATGTCTCAAAACGAATTCTCAATACTCTCCAAATATCGTTTTCTCTCATCAACCCTTTCTTCAACTCCTTCTTTATCTCCTCAATTAGAATTATCCGAAAAGGAAAAAAAGAAGTTAGAAAAAGAGGAAAAAGCAAAACAAAAAGAATTAAAAAAGAAGCAAATGCAAGAAGCATGTAAGCAAAAATCAAAAAAAGGGACAGAAACAATAACCCTTGCTGAAAGAACAAAAGATCCAACAAAAAAAGGAGAAAAAAAGGACTTATCAATATTTCCAAAAAACTATGAACCAGGTTACGTAGAAAGTTCATGGGATGCTTGGTGGCAAAATAAGCAATTTTTTAAAATAGATCTCTCAGAAGCAAAATCAAGACCAAGAGAAAAACGTTTCATAATGCTTCTTCCTCCTCCAAATGTAACAGGTAGCCTTCATTTAGGACATACATTAATGGGAGCTGTAGAAGACGCAATTATTAGATATAAGAGACTTAAAGGCTTTTCTTCTTTATGGGTCCCTGGAACTGATCATGCAGGAATTGCAACTCAAAGTGTCGTTGAAAAGAAATTATTAAAAGACGAAGGAAAGTATAGAACTGATTTTACTAGGGAAGATTTTGTGAAAAAAGTCTGGGATTGGAAAAATAAATATGGTGATAGAATTATGGAACAATTTTCCAGGTTAGGTGTTAGCTTTGATCTAAGTAGATATTTCTTTACTATGGATGAACAAAGGTCAAAAGGTGTTAAAGAAGCTTTTATTAATTTATATGAAAGAGGATTACTTTATAGAGACAAGAAAATGGTTAATTGGTGTTGTGCTTTACAAACTGCAATTTCTGATGTTGAATTAGAAGAATTGGAAATTCCTACTCCAACAATGATTTCAGTTCCTCTTCATAAAGGTAAATATGAATTTGGTGTTTTAATCGATTTTGCATATAGATTTAAAGAAGATCCTTCAAAAGAAATTATAGTATCTACAACTCGTATTGAAACAATGCTTGGTGATACTGCAGTAGCTGTTCATCCAGAAGATAAAAGATATAAAGATTTAATTGGAAAAGAATTGATTCATCCTTTCTTCCCAGAAAGAAAAATGAAAATAATAGCAGATGATATTTTAGTTGATATGTCTTTTGGTACTGGAGCAGTGAAAATAACTCCAGGACATGATCCTAATGATTTCCTTTGTGGTCAAAGACACAATTTAGAAATGATAAATATATTTAATGATAATGGTACATTAAACGAAAATGGAGGTGAATTTAAAGGAATGCTTAGATATGATTGTAGAGTTGCTATTGTAAAGAGATTAACAGAAATGGGATTAATTAAAGGAAAACATCCAAATAAAATGGTAATTCAAATATGTTCAAAATCAGGAGATATAATAGAACCAATGGTCAAAGCACAATGGTGGATTAATTGTAAGGATGTTGCAAAGAGAACAATGGATGATGTAAATTCCGGTAAATTAAAAATAATACCAGAATTTCAAAAACAAACCCTTTTTTCATTTTTAGAAAATATTCGTGACTGGTGTATATCACGTCAACTTTGGTGGGGACATCAATGTCCAATATACTTATGTAAAATAGAAGGAATATTAGATAATCCAGATGAGGCAAATAATGATCATTGGGTTGCTGCAAAAAGTGAGGAAGAAGCTAAAGAGAAAGCATCAAAAAAATATAAATGTGATGACTTAAGTAAAATTACTGTAACTCAAGATTCTGATGTTCTTGATACTTGGTTTTCATCAGCTCTTCTTCCTTTAACTTGCTTTGGTTGGCCTGATACTTCAAATGAGGAATTAAAAACTTTTTTCCCTACTGATTTATTGGAAACTGGACATGATATTATTTTCTTCTGGGTTGCTAGAATGATTTTTATGAGTTATTTCTTCATGGATTGTGTTCCTTTCGGAACAGTATTTTTACATCCTATTGTTAAAGATTCTCAAGGAAGGAAAATGAGTAAATCTCTTGGAAATGTTGTTGACCCTATTGATGTTATTGATGGAATTTCTTTAGAGAAATTAATCGAACAAATTAAAAGTGGAAATCTACCGAAAGCTGAAGTTGAAAAAGGTATTAAAGATAAAGAAAAAGAATATCCTGATGGAATTCCTGAATGTGGAGCTGATGCATTGAGATTGGGATTAATGAGTTATTTAATTCAAGGAAGAAATATTAATTTGGATGTTAATAGAATTGTTGGTTATAGATTTTTTGGAAATAAATTATGGAATGCTTTTAAATTTTTACAAATTTATACTAAAGATAAATTTAAAGATGCTGATATTAATTTGAAAGAATTAACATTTATGGATAAATGGATTTTGAATAGATTAAGTAGAACTATAAAAGAATTTGAAAATTGTTTTGATAATTATAATTTTGGAGAAGCTACTAAAAGTATTTATCATTTTTGGTATGATGATATATGTAATGTTTATATTGAAGCTTTGAAATGTTTGTTGAGTGATAAAAATAGTCCGGTTGATGAAAATGTTAAAAATAATATTAAAAATGTATTTTTATATGTTTTAGAAAATGGATTAATTTTATTACATCCTTTAATGCCTTTTATAACAGAAGAACTGTTCCAAAGATTACCTTTCAAAAAAAATAAAGTAGAATCAATTTGTATAGCAGAATTTCCAAAAGATTTATCATATATTGATGATGAAATAGAAAAATATGTTCAAGAAGTATTATCAATAACTCATGGATTTAAATCAATTTTATCTCAATTTCAAATTAAAGCAAAACCAAAATCTGCTGTTTATATTAATGATGAAAAATTAAAAGATATATTAATTAAAGAAAAAGAAGTAATTGCTACTCTTGCAAATGTTAATGACATTTCTATTGTAAATAATATTAATGATGATAAAGTAAAAGGTTGGTTATCTAATGTTATTAGTTCTAATTTAGATATTTTCCTTGATATTAAAGATCAAATAAATATTGATAAAGAAATTGAGAGATTAAAAAAAAATTTGACTGAAAAAAATAAATATGCTGATGGGATTAATAAAAAAATGCAAAAAAAAGATTATTTGAAAGCTCCTGAAAATATTAGAAAGGAAGATCAAGAAAAATTAGATAATTGTAAAATTGAAATTAAAAAAATTGAAGAAAACATTCAAAAATTGGAAAATTTAAAATAATTATTTTATTTGAAAAATATAAGTTGTTTAAATTTTATTAAAAAAATTGATTAATAAATTAAATATTTTGATTAATTTATTAATGGATAATCACAAGATAAATGAAATTTTTTAATATTTTAAACGTATAAAAAATTATAATCAAAGGAAAGTATATCATAAGAATTTTATAATTATAAGAATTTATAAATTATTCAAAAATAAGAAAAATAGGGATTAATAAAAAGAAATATAGAGAATGAGATAATAAATAATGAGAAATATTGATTATATATTTTATTATTTTTCGGAGTAAGGAGTTTGAGAAGGGTTTTAAAAAGAATATTCAATAAATATTTATTAAAACATTTATAACTATATATATCTTCAAAGATAATAAATAATAATCAAAATAAAAAATAAATTGTTTAAAATCAATAATTAATGTTTTTTCTATCTTTTGAAGGTTTCAAATTCAATTGTCAATTATAAAATTACAAAAAAGATGATAAACCAATGCTTCCATTACTAATTAATAATTAAAATTTGTTAATGATTCTAAATTTAATATTTTCATTATTATATATTATAAATAGAATGTATAGATTATCATTATATTCATAAATAATTATAATATATTTCTTGTTTATGTTAAATAAAATTAAATGATTCCCATATATTGTACTATAAAATATTGAATTTTATTCTCAAATTGACTTGTATTTATGTCAATTGATTTAACAATTTATATAAATTTCATGTTTTCTCGAATTATTGATTATCTTTTATTTTTTTTATAAATCATGAATTTCTTTTAACTATTTATTTTTATCATTTATTATTCTAACAAATAATCAAAATACAAATATATGTATCATCCCTACAAGAATTATCTTTAAAACTTAACCTAATGATAAATTATTATCTAATTGAGATAATTGGGAGTCATCTTTATAATCATCTTTATGTTTTATCTTTTTTTGGATATTTTTTTTAAATTTTGCATAAATTTATATAAAATACTAGATTTTTATTTGTTTCATTTATAAATTATACCTAATTTATGAAATTCTTTTTTGAAAAAATTAATAATCTTATTACAATTTAGATTATAATTTTTACCTAAATGCCTTTTCAAGAATAAAATAATATTTCCAAATAATTATTATTTAATCTGAAGGTAAATTAATATAAAGAATGTCCTTTTTATATAATACAAAAAAATGTCTTAAAGATTTATAAACTTTGGAAATTGGTTTCTAAATTTGCAAATATATAAATTTAAATAATCAATATCTCCATGATAAATTAACGATAGTGAGACTAATTTTGAAACTAAATCTTATTATTTATAAACATACTTACGTTTTTCTTTGGTAAATCCTAATAAATTGAAATATTGTAAAATATTCTTTTTATAACCACAAAAGCAACTAAAATGTAATACATAAATTTATATAATATTTTAATTATAAATTTATAAGTTATTTTAAAAATAATGGAAGAATTTAAATCAAAACTCCTAAAAACAATAGATTATATATCTGAAAAAAATATAGAAAAAAGAAAAACTTTAATTTCTCAAAGAACAGATAAAATAAAACAATTAGAAAATGAATATTTAAAAAGAATATCAAAAAGAGATGAAAGAAGAACATTATTTATCCCAAGAATAGAAAAATTCAAAAAATTAAAAAAAATAATAATTCAATCAAATAAAGATTTAAAAAAAAATTTGGAAGAATCAAAAAAAGCATTAAAATCAAAAAAAGAAATTAAACCCCAAATTTTAATAGAAAAATCGAATTATCAGCCAATTGAAAATAATAAAGAAAATGATATTAAAGAAATAAATATGAATGATTCATTTATAAAAAAAAATATAAATAGATTTGATCATAGAAAAACAACAGTATTATCATCTAAATCATTAGGATTTAATATAAGTAGAAGATATTCATCTCGAAATTCACAAAAAATTGATTTAGATAATAAATTATCATCAAAATTATTTAATTCATTTGTAAAAGAAGATAAAATTCAAGATCAAAATTTATTTTCAAATTTACTTCAAAAAAATTCTAGTTTTCAAAGTTTTAAAAAAAATTATACTGAAAGAAAAAAAAATAATCCACTTGAAATTCAAGATGAAGATAGGATTTTTGATGAATTAAACCAAAATAATTTAAAGCAATTTTTAGTTATTCCTAAACATAAAAAACATATTCTTTCTAGTACTATGAGTATAAAAGAAAAAGTCAAAAATTTAAAAAAAAAATCTACTGTTAATGCTACAACAAAAAGCTTAAGTCCAGAAAAGAAAATTTTAAATGATGTGTATAAATTTTCGCCTGATTTTTATGAAAAAATTAATCAAATAAAAAAAAAAAGGAAAAAATATAATTTATTAAATTATCAAAATAGTCTTTTAAATACTATAAGTGATAATTTCTCAAAGGAAAATTTCAAAAAATTAGAAAAAAAATTTCTAGGTTTGAGAAATTATTCTTTCCATAAAATTATTTTAAATAGGGAATTTATAGAAAAAATTGAAAAAAAAGAAAAATATATCATTAAAAGAATAAATTCTGAAAATAATAAATGTGTGAATATGATGAAAATGATTAATGATGGTATTAATTATAAATCTTTTTATTTACCAAAAGTTAAATTTTATCAAGTTATTAAAAAGAAAAATCCTCATTTTTTCCAAACAGAATTATCAATTGATTCAAACAATATTTAAACATATTAATTTATAAATTTTTGTTTGATTAAATGTAATAGAAGATTTATAAATATTATAAATATTTTTTAAGAGATATATTTATATATTAATTATTTCCTTGATAATAAAGCTCAAATTAATATTGATAATGATATTGAGAGATTAAAAAAAATTTGACTGAAAAAAATAGATGAGCTGATGGGATTGATAAAAAAATGCAAAAATAAGTTTATTTAAAAGCTCATGAAAATATTAAAAAGGAAGAGCAAGAAAAATTATATAATTATTATAAATTAAATTTTTATAAAAAATAATTAATAAAATTAAATAATTTTGATTAATTTATTAATGGATAATCATTAGATAAATGAAATTTTTTAATATTTTAAACATATAAAAAATTATAATCAAAGGAAAGTATATCATAAGAATTTTATAATTATAAGAATTTATAAGTTTTTCAAAAATAAGAAAAATAGGGATTAATAAAAAGAAATATAGAGAATGAGATAATAAATAATAAGAAATATTGATTATATTTTATTATTTTTCGTAATGAGGAGTTTGAGAAGGGTTTAAAAAGAATATTCAATAAATATTTATTAAAAAATTATAATAGAATGTATCTTCAAAGAAAATAAATAATAATCAAAATAAAAAATAATTTGTTTAAATCAATAATTAATGTTTTTTATATCTTTACAAAAAGAAGTGACATCGATTAATTTTTTTATAAATTTTTTTAATGGATATCTCTGAACAACCAATCAACAATTCTGCTTCAAATAAACAGTTACCATTAAAGAAAAACGTTTTAGAAAGAAAAAATAAAACCAAAATCAAAAATCAAATGTTATTTAATATAATTTGTGCTCTACTTATTACAATTATTCTAATTTCTGTATTTTTTTTAATTTATTTCATTCAACAAAAATCTCAAAATTCATCAACATCTAATTCTCAGAATGATACTAAAATATTTAATGAATATTCATTTTCAAATGAATCAAATGAGGAAATTTTAATTAAAATTAATGATAAAATAAAAATAAAACATTATATAAATGAAACATTAGTATATAAGAAAATCAAAAAAGTTCATTCTATTATGGAAATTGATAATGAAAATTCAACAAGAGATATTATAACAACTTCATATATTCTTTTAAATATCTATGATATGAATTCAAAAAATGTAGGCATGCCAATATATTTAGCAAATCTTTTAGTTTTAAATTCAAGTGTTAATGATGGAAATGTTACTCTTCCTTCAGGAGGAATAAATATTTTAGAATATTTTGAAAAAGAAGAAAATAATCAAAGTGAAATTAATGATAATATAAATATAGATAATGAATATGGAGAAATTACTGAAATTGAATTTAATAATTTTGATCAATTAAAAAATTATGATTTTTCAGAATATATTCCGAAAAATAATAATATTGAAAATGATGGATTTGAAAGTATTACAAATAATATCAATTCAAATTTAAATATTCCAATCATGAATTTTTCTTTTTATGAAAATGGTAAAATATTAGAAGTTAATTTTGCCAAAGATTTAGATAATGTTACAATTCAATTATTAAATGGAAGTTTATATGAAATTATTCCTGATATATCTCAAAGTTCAAACTTAAGAATTTTAAATGAAGAAAATGAAAATGAAACAACATTTGAAAAAGAAAATAAAGATAATACATATATAAATGGATTTGCTTTAAAAAATAGTGAAATATATTCTGTTTCAAATAATACAATTGATAATGAAAAAGAAAGTTTATCTAAAATTACTTCTTTTGGAAATGCAAAATTTGAAAGTGATGATAATGATCAAATTGATGATGATAATGATGAAAATAATCCTTTTAAAAGTGAAAATGTAAGTATAATTCCAAATGGAATTAAAAAAATGGTTTTTAATGAAACTTCAGAAACAATTTTAGTTTACTCTTCAAGAAATGAAAAAATCAGTGAAATTATAAAAAATATAAATCAAAATATTACTTATGTGAAAGATTATTCAAATGAAAAAAATGATACTTTAAGATTATTGAAAATGTTCAATATTTCAGAAGAAAATTATGTTCAATTAAAAAGGAAATTAAAAGAAAAAAATGAGGAAAATGAATTAAATAAATTTCAAGAAGGAATTGAATTTTCATTTAAAATTTTTAAAATAAATTTATTTGGAGTTAAATTTTCTTTAGGAGTTTTAGTTCAAGGAGAAAGTTCAGAAGGAACAATTAATGTTCAAGCAATTTTTTCGATATTAGAAATAAATATTCCTTTATATACTTATTCTATAAAATCTAATGTTGGATCAATTGTTTTAAAATATATTAACTCAATATTATCTATTGGAAAAAAAATAAGTGAAAAATTTGAGTCTATTAGAATTCATATTAAAAATAATTGGTTGAATAATATTATAGAAAATTTTTCTCTATTATCTAAATCTATTAATTCAGTTTTTGATATTAGTAAATTATATAATGGACCTATAAAAACTTTAATGGAAGCTTTTATTAATTCTGCAAAATATATTTTTGATGGAATTAAAGAAATTTTAAATTTAAATCTTGATGTTTTTAAAAAAATAAATTTTAATTTGATTAAAGAAGGAATAAATGAAATAAAAGAAATGTTAGAAGATATTAGAACTCAATATTTAAAAATAATAAATAATGCAAAAGAATATGCAGAAAATATTCAAAAATCTGGATTAGATTTTATTAAAGATATTAATCAATTAATCCAAAATTTAAAAGAATTTGATTTACCTTTAATGTATGAAATATATGATCAATTATTAAGACCTGTTGAATTTTTAAATAAATATGAAAGAAATCTTTTTAATTCAATTAAAAAAGGAATAAATGAAGCAATTACATTTTTATTAAATCTTCAAAATAATTTAATTGGGGACAAAATAGGAATGCTTGAATCAATTATGAATGGATTATTATCTTCACCAATATTAAAACAAGGAGTTGATCTTTTAAGTAGATTAAATATTAAAGATAATTTATTTTCAATAATTAATGAAGTTAAAGAACATATTAATATAATAAAAAATAAAGTACAAGATAATTACTTACAAGATATAAATACTTATGGAAAGCAATTATCATTAAATATAGAAAAAAATATTACTTTTTTTTCTAACCAAAGTAATCTTTTAATTAAGGAAATAAAATCAAAAATAGAAAGTATTGAATTAATGGAATTATATGTGAGTCATCTTGATATAATTGATTCAATTGAAAATAATATTTTATTAATTGCAAATAATAAATTCTATGAATTATTTTCATCTTATCAAGATTATCATTTAATTTATAAATTAAATGAAGAATTAATTACAAATTCAAGTAAAGAATTAAAATTATCAGCAGATAATATAATTTCTTTTTTAAAAAACGAAGTGAATGAAATGAGAAATAGATTAGAAAATATTAAAATAGACCTCTCTGAAAGATATAGATTAAAATTAGGAGATATTGCATTTCATTTGATAGAAATAATTACACCTCAAGATTTAGAAATTTTAGACAAAAATTATTATAATTTATTAGATTCTGCATTAGAAACTATTAAAAATAGAGATGAAAGCAATTATAACTATTTATATAATTACCTTAATAATGTTGTTAATGAATATAAAAAAGAAAATTCTTCTAAATCAAGAAAAGGATCTGTTGTTGATAATATATATAACAAATTTCAAGAACCAATTAGAGAATATGAGGAATGGATTTCTGTAAATTTTGAATCAATTTTAAAAAAAAATTATTTTTATATTTATAATTCAATAATAAATACTTTAGATACAAAAATATTTAATAAAATTAATTTTAATTCATATACAAACGATGAACATTTATATTTTTTATCAGGATATATTGATTATTTACAAAAAATTAAAGACTTAATTCATCAATATATAAGTGAATCAATTTACTCAGAGAAAGTAAGTATAGATATTGCAAAATATATAATGAATTTTTCAAATTCTTCAAATGAATTATATAATAAAGGATATGATTTATTTAAAAAATATTCTTCATATTCTTTTTATTATAAATGTTCAAATGATTATTGTTATCAAAAAAAAAATCCAAAGAGATTTAGAATAGGACAAGATTGGTGGACTGCATCTGGTTGGAATGTTGCAGGAAGAAAAAATTATGACAAAATTGTTAAAACAATTCCTGTAGAATCTTTTGATAATTTTTCTAAAAAAATATATGATGATTTTATAAATAAATATATGCCTACAATTGATAATTATTCTTCTTTAATTAAATTGATTGATGATACTGTTATTGATGCTAAGAATGCAATTTATTATGAATTCTTAAATTCCATTAAATTTAACAATACTATTAATAATTATATAGCAAAAGTCAATGTTTTAGTTAATCAGGTTCTAGGGAAAAGCTCAATTGAAAATATTTATAATTATTTAACTACAAACATAAGGAACAAAGTATCAAAATTTTATTCTAATATTAATTCAGTAAATATTGAATTTTACAATCAATTTTATCAAAAAAATTTTAAAGATTCATTTTTAAATTATCTTCAGAAACCAAATGAAATTTTATATAAATTTGAAAAAATTTCAAAAAAGCTTGAAAATATTGGAAATGATTTCGAATCAAATGTTATAAAAACTTTAAATACTCAGTTAAATACTGAAATTCAATTTTTATATAATAAATTTTCAGATATTTTAAATGAAAATTTTGATTATATATTAAAAAACATTCCTTCATTTGATTATGATGAAATAACAAATTTAAGAAAAAATAGTATAAAAACTATTCCAAATTCTTTAGAATCAATTTTAACACAAGCAAAAAATAATATTTCTTCAATTACAGGTTTATCAAATATTTTATTGAAAAACTCAAATGATTTTTTTGAAATTGGAGAAGAAATTAAAAAAAACTCTAAAAATTTACTTGATTCATTTTCTATTCCTTTAAATTATATTAAAAATGATATTTCCACATATATTCCTAAAAAATTAAAAGAAACTATTGAAAAAAATTCTGTTTTAACTAAAATTTATCAAGGAAAATATGCTTTTGATATATTAAAAAAATTTTCTGATGAAATATCTGAAAATGATATATTAAAAAATTTTAAAATATCAAATTATATTTCTTTATTTAAAGAATTTGTTTCAATTAATTATACCACAATCATAAATGATATAAATCAATATTTAGAACAATTTTATCCTTCTATATTATCTGAAATAGATATTTTTTTTGAGCAATTCAAAAATGATATTCAAGGATTATATACTCAAAATATTATGAATTTAGATATTTTAAATATGACATTAGATAATTTTATAAAAAATGGATTTAATGTAACAAAATGGCAAAATGAATCAATAGAAATTTCATTAGAAAATTATGAAAAAAAAATACATGATTTATTTCTAAATGAAAAAAATAAATTACTTTCAGAGAAACAATTTGGTCAATTTATTTTTAATGAAACAAATATGAATATTACATATTTCCAAATTAAAAATAATTTATTAAATCCTATTAGGAATTTAATATATAATAGTAGTAAATATTCAATAAATTTAAATGTAATTCATTGTTTAATTAATCAAACTCAAACAATAATGAGGAAAAATTCAAAAGAATTTAACAAAATAGTTCAAGAATTTTTATTAAAAAAAGGAAAAAAAATATTAATATTAAATCATGAAATTAATATTACAGAATTATCAATGGATTATCTTTGGTCAAAAATATTTGATTATTCAAATGGAATTTATTTTAATTATACAAAATATTTTAATGGAATAAAAAATTTAAAAATTGATATTTCTGGAATAAAAGAATATTTAATTGAAAAAGAGGAAAGATTAAGTATAATTTTAGATGATGAATACTATTATTTATTAAATGAAATAAGAAGTAAATCAAAGGAAAATATTGGAGAACAAAAAGAAGAAGACAAATATATTTATCCAGAAAATGAAAATGAAGAAGAAGATAATGAAGAAGAAGAAAAAAAAGAAATAAACTTTAATCCAATTAATATTCATGAAGATAAAGAAGATGAAGAAGAAAAATTTGAAAGTGAAAAAGATAAAATTTTAAAAGAAGAAGAAGAAGATGAAAAAGAAGCACAAGAATTTTGTAATGAATGTGAGAAAAATATTACTGAAAATAATAATAATGATAATAATAATACTAATAATAATACTAATAATAATTATAATTTTATTCATGAAAGATGCTCTTTTTGTAATAAGAGTGATGATGAATTTGTTGATGAAAATGAAGAAATTAGAATTAGAAGATTAAGTGTCAATAAGAAAATTTTAAGGAAATTACGTTTTAAAAATTTTAGAAAAAATTCTGAAGATTATATTCAAGATTTTAGTAAGGATTTTATTTACGATTTATTCTTTTTTTCTGATGTTTTAAAGGATGAATTTATTAAAATTTTCTCAAACCAAAAAATAACTGAAAATATTTTGAAAAATATTACTCAATTTAATAAAGATTTTTTTGAAGTAAAACTAAATTTTGAAGATATAATGACTGATTTTAATATTGATGAAACAATTGAATTTATTCAAAATATTTGTAATCAAAAAATGGATCAAGCAATATCAGATTTAAGACAATTTTTAGATAATAAAATTATAAAATATTTTAATGAATCAATAATTAATTTTGAAGAAAAATATGGAAAACCTTTTATTGAAAGTCAAATACAAACAATAATAGAAAATAATTTAACTCAAATATTTAATTTTATGAATGATAAAGTTGATGAAATTTGTAATTATATATTGAATTTAACTAATTCAATGAGTACAATTCCTCAATTAACTTATTTTGCACTTTTAGAAGTTTTTGATTATATTTATAATTATATTGAAGATAATATCAATTATTTTTCCGAAAAAATTGTGAATGATAATCTTCAAAATCTTATTAGTAATATAGCAAATGATATTACTGATTATTATTCAGAAGTTATTACTTCAAGTTCAATTTTAAAACAAACTTTAAATGAAAATATTTTAGATTCTTTTAATAGTGTATTTACTAGGACAACTATTGAAAAATTAAAAAAAATTGCTCTTACTATTTTTCAGAACAAATATTTAGGGACATTTATTTCTCAATTTCAAAATAACATTAAGAATAATTTAGCAAAAATAAAAACAAATATGAAAACAACAAAGAAAAATAAATTAAAAGAAATACTATCAAAAATACAATTAATTCCTTTAGAGTCAATATATGATGATATATATAGTTTAACATTAACATTTAAAAATAAATTAGATGAACTAATAGGGAAAATTTCATTTGTTGTTGAAAATTTACAAAATTATTATTCAAAATTTATAAATGAAAATATATTACCTCCTGTAAATAGTATTTTAGAAGAATATGAAAAATTAACAAATTACACTTTAAAAATAATAAATGATACAATAGACAAATTTGAAGATTTAACCCCAATGGTCGCTAAAAATTTAGATACTGAAAATCTTCATAAAACTTTATTAAAAGTAGAAGATACGATTGAAAAAATTTATGATACTATAACAGAAACTATTAGAAATACTGTTTATTCTATTGCTGAATTTATTTTAAATAAAATTAAAGATATTTTTGAAAAATTTAATCAAATTGAATTATATAATAAAATTCTTGGTGCTTTAAAAGGAATAAAAACCGGAGAAATCAACATTTCGGAAAATATTAATAAAATTTTAAATGGAAAAAGAATAAGAAGATTACGTAAATTCAAAAGAGAAAAATATAGAATAAAAACAAAAATGAGAAGAACATCAATTTTAAATTTTAATATTATAACAAAGCCAATAAAATCAATGATAGATGAAATAAATAATTTTATTTCAACATTTAAATCATTGAAACAATTTATTCAATTAATAGGAGATTTTTCAAGATTTAAAGAATTAATTTTATATGGAATAACACATATAAAAGATCCTTTAAATTATTTACTAAAGCAAATTGAATCATATATGACAAAAGAGCAACTAAAAAATTTTGAAAATAGAGTATTACAAGATATGAGTGGAATAATAGAATTATATCAATATCACAGAGATAGAATATCAAGTATATTTGAAAAAATAATTTCATTATCAAAAATTTTCCCAGAATTATTTTCAACAAAAATAATAAATCAACTTTTTGACACGACATTAGATACAATAATATCATTAATATGTGATAAAATAATAGAAATATTAAATCCAATAACATATTATAAAAAAAGTGAAATTCCTCCTGTTCCATTATTCGACTGTATAATCCCAATATTTTTTCTTCCTTTCAGATTTACAATAGATATGTTATTTGAATATGAATATGGAATAAAAATTCATGCTAGAGTTCCCAAACTTTATTTTGGAGGAGGAGCAGGTGCATCTGCGACAATAAGAGCAAAAGCTGGATTATTTTTAGGTATTTTAGAATTTGGAGTTCAAATTAAAGGAATGCTTGGAAGTGGAAATATTGAATTGTATGCTACTTATAATTTAAAACATTGTAAAGTTGGACTTTCTTTTTCTTATGAAATAAGAGCTTTTGAATTTGGTTATGGTGGATATTTTAAATATCCCTGGATTGAATTTATTAAAATTAAAATTAAAATATTATTTTATACAATTACAATTTATTTTCCTAATTTTGTTATGAGAAGTAAAGAATTAGAAGGAAGTATTTATAAAGGACTCAAAATTTCCCAAAGTTATGAAAAAGAATTATAAATGTTTTTGTTTAGTTAAAAATTTATTATATATTTATGAATAAATAAATAAAAAAATTTAAAACAACAATTAAATATTTTATATAATATAACATGAGTTAAGAATAAATCACTAATCATCTAAAAGTTTCTTTAAATCTTATACCTTCAGAATATATTTCAAAATTATTATAAAAATATAATCGAAATGTTGGAATAAAACAAAAAATGGATTTATAATAGAGATGACTGATCTATATTTAAATCTGTATTTCAATATTATGATAATCCTAAAAAGAAAATCCAAATTTTATGCGAAGGAATTATAATCAAATCCATCAAATACAACATTATAGTTCGCCTAAAATATTGTTTTCTTCCCATATTCCTCTTTTAATTCAAGTTCTACCTATTTTATTTTGATTTTCAAATATTTTTTATTCTGTTTATAAAAAATAAAACCTTTATATTTCTCCTTTATTAATTCCTTTTTCCAATGTTTGAAGTTTACTTTTCTATTTCTTCGTTTTTATCTTTACTTTCTTTTCTATTTTCTATTTATTTTTTCATTTCCGATTTTCAACATTTATAGTTTGTTTTTATTTGAATTTTATTTATACTTTAAATTTAGTTTTAGATAGATTATTTATTTACAATTAAATTCTAATTTATTTTGCTTTAAAAATTATATTATTCAATATATTTATAATAATCATAATAAGATTAAATTTATATAATTAATAAAACTATATATTATAAAAATAAAATAC
>JAEEGL011500953.1_pt1 | contig 27090 bp, 19 predicted proteins | sample 9134231 | NCBI WGS metagenome assembly JAEEGL01 (sample SAMN16246548, study PRJNA631951) | gut metagenome | biome: gut microbiome; feature: rumen; material: fiber-attached | host: Bos | place: Iran: Karaj | collected 2018-10 | reverse complement strand
ATAATCGGATGCCCTATTTTTGAAAAAGGGGAAGCAGGACCTTTACATATACATATCGAAACTGAAGACGTAGAAGGTTATGTGCAATGTGAAAAAATGGCACTCCTTGATTTGAATATCAGGGATTATTCAAAGATTGATAGGATACATTATCCTGACATTATAAATATCACAGACGCTATCCAAGGAATCTTTGACTACATCTGAAAATGAATCAACATGGAGTCAGTGAGATTTCTTTAGTAGGAATATATTAGCAGTAGATATCAAGACAGCAGTACGATAAGGCAATCAGCAGTAAAGAGAACGCATAAGTAAAAGGTTCAGCATCGGAAGTTATTGAGGCTGAACCTTTTTGATGTATACCTGAAGTTAATCGCGAAAGGTCTTATAAAGGCACTCCACGGAGTGCCTTTTTCATGAGGTTTTGATCAAAGTACTGCGTCAAGCTTCCTGGCGAGAGCATCAATAGGCATGGCACCCATGGCGCTATCAACAACTTCGCCGTTCTTGATAATGAGAAAGCTTGGAATTGACATGATTCCATATTTCGCAGCAAGCTGATTGTTCTCATCAGAATTGACTTTACCTACTTTTACCTTACCGTCATATGTTTCTGCAAGCTTTTCTACAACCGGCATCATCATCTTGCATGGGCCACACCAGTCAGCGTAGAAATCTACGAGTACCGGGATGTCACTCTTTAAAACCTCGTTCTCAAAATTATCTTCAGTAAATTTATATTCCATGTTTTTATCCTCCTATATATTTTGCTTTGATGGTTAAATGATTGCACACAATTTAAATATTGTCAACAATTAAATTGCACAAAATACAAAAGATATGCTGAAGATTTTGCTTGAAAAGAATTTTTAATCATATTAGCCTTTTCTTAGGACGTCCGAATCTTTACTTAAGAGGAGGCTATTGTGATGAATAAAGAACAACTGCACAGGTACATTTCTGAGAGCACCGGCAATGAGAGTAATATATGTCAGATCTATGCCATCAAAGAAAATGAGGTGGCACTTGATGATTGTTGGCATGGATTCAAGACTTTGGATGCGATGAATGTCAATTCTGTGACCAAAGGTGTGATGGCACTGTTGGCCGGGATTGCGCTGGACAAGGGTTTTATCGAGAGCGTGGATCAGAAGGTGATGGATTTTTTCCCTGATTACTCCGTAAAGCGTGGGGAAAAGACTATATACGATGTCACAATTAGACATCTCCTTACTATGACAGCTCCTTATAAAGGGAAGTCGGAGCCTTGGAAGAAGGTGTGTACTTCACAGAGTTTTACGTATGCGATCCTTGATTATCTTGGAGGGCGTAATGGAATCACAGGTGAGTTCCGGTACGCTACGCTTGGGATTCAGATATTGGCAGGAATAATCGAGAAAGCTACCGGTGAGAAATGCATAGATTTTGCCAACAACAATCTCTTTGAACCACTGGGACTTCCGAAGCGAATACCACACGGAGATAGTTCCAAGGAAGATCAGTTTGATTTCTTCATGAACAAAAATCCCAGGAAATATGAGTGGTATGCTGATCCGCAAGGCACTGTTACCGCAGGTTGGGGATTATGTATGTCGGCAAAAGACATGGCTGTGATCGGTTCGCTTGTTCTTAATGGTGGAACATGCAATGGAAAAAGAATCATCTCCGAAGAATACTTAAAAGACATGTTGACACCGCATATTAATCTTGGTGAGCGATTTGGATTCATGAACTATGGCTATTTATGGTACAAGCCTTATGATAATAAAGATGTATATGCGGCGATTGGTGACAGCGGAAATATTATCTATGTAAATAAGGAAGAAAATGTATCTGTGGGGATGACAGGTACATTTAAGCCTAGAATCTTTGACAGGGTGGATTTCATAGAGAAAAAAGTTTTATCGGTCATTGAATGCACGGCAGAGGAATACATCCAGAACTACGTAGACAACAAATTATAAATGCACTTTTTAGAGGAGTAATAAAATTAAAATGGAATACACCAGTGGAAAACGTAGTCATGACCAACGAGAACTTTTACAGGAAGGCATGCTACAGTTTGGAATGCCAACACTAATTGAAAACCGTACGCTGGAAGATAATATAGATCTTTGCAGCAGGCTGGGGCTTAATTTTATTGAACTGAATATGAATTTTCCGGAGTATCAGGTAGATCACCTGGAACAGACAGATCATTTATATGAACTGGCTAATAAAGCCGGTATTTACTATACTATTCATCTGGATGAGAATCTGAACATTGCGGATTTTAACAGGCTGGTTTCGGAGGCATATCTGGAAACAGTGAGACGTTCCATTGAGGTGACCAAGAAATTACTACCTTTGCGTGATCTATATGGAGACAGCAGTCAGCCACTTACACTTAACATGCACATGCATCATGGTATTTACATTACTTTGCCTGATCGCAAGGTTCAGATGTATGACAGGGACTTTGATACGTATATGCAGTCTTTTTCTCTTTTCCGTTCTAAATGCGAGGAGTGGATTGGAGACAACGACATCATGATTGCTGTAGAAAATACAGATGGATTCCGTGAATATGAGAAGAAGGCGATAGAGTTTTTGCTGGAGAGTCGAAAGTTTGGCCTTACATGGGATATAGGCCATTCAAAGGCTACAGGAGAAAAAGATGTTCCGTTTATCATGCAGCATAGAGATAAACTTATTCATTTTCATATCCATGATGGAAAAGAGATACCACCTAAGAATCATCTAGCTCTTGGAGATGGGGAAATAGATCTGGGGGAAAGGCTCAGGCTTGCTGAAGAAAGAAATGCAAGATGTGTTCTTGAAACAAAGACTATTGAAGCGCTGAATAAATCAGTTGGATGGTTGAAGGAATAGTTAGGAGATTAAAAGATATAATTTTTGAAGCGGCTCTCTTGATAATTATTATCAATTATTAGTATTGATATGCGTGTTAGCATATACTAACATGATTTATTGAAAATATCTACTAATAAGGAGGGGAGCATGAGTTTAAGTGAATTAGTAAAGGACAGTCAGGCAGTAGTTGAAAAGCTGACAGGCGACGAGAGGTTTATGAGCAGGATCACATCCATCGGTCTTACACCTGGATGCAGTATCAGGGTTATCAGAAACGATAAGAACAGACCTATGCTCATCTATTCAAGGGACACTATTATTGCCCTTAACAGAAAAGAGTGTGCAGGGATTGAGGTTACGGAGGTGGCAGGATGAGTAGTGCTACGATAGCCCTTCTGGGACAACCTAATTCCGGTAAATCAACACTTTTCAACGCTCTTACAGGGCTCAGGCAGCATGTTGGAAACTGGCCGGGAAAAACTGTAGAGAAGAAAGAAGGTAGCTTTTCCTATAAGGGAAAGGAGTGTGCTATCGCTGATCTTCCCGGTTCATACAGCCTTACAGCTAATTCTGATGAGGAGCTTATTACAAGAGATTATATTGCATCCGGAAAAGCAGACGTGGTATGCATTCTTGCAGACAGCTCCCAGCTTGAGCGAAGTCTTTTCATGACTGCTGATTATGCAGGTATTGATGTGCCTAGTTTTCTTGTGCTTAACATGGCAGATGTTGCTGCAGATCAGGGAAAAACAATAGACGTAAAATCAATTGAGAAAAAGATTGGAATTCCTGTACTTCTTTTTTCAGCTACCGAAGGTAAGAAGTATGAACCTTATTACGAGACCATGGAGCGGGCAGTAAAAGAGAAGTCCATGATCAACGTAGAAGCACTTGAAGCTGAGTATGAGAAGATAGAAGGATACAGTCAGTTAAAAGAGCTTATTCCGGAAGGCATAGTCAGAGGTTTTACAAGCATGTGGCTTGCGGTTAAAGCTCTTGAAGGAGATAAGCAGGTACTTTCGACATTGAAGGCTAAGCTTTCTTCTGAGAATTATAAAAAAGTTCAGGATATCTGCAATAGGAGTCAGGGAGCTATAGCTACAGGAAGCAGTAAATTTAGATGGATTGATGAGATACTGGAAGGAAGTGTTTCTTCCAGGAAGGAAAGCATAGCTCTTGGAAAACTTGATCAGATATATCTTAGCAAAGTGTGGGGAAAACCCGCAGTTATCTTAACAGTGCTTCTTGGACTCATTGCTTCATTTATTCCGGCTCTCCCGTTTATGGGAATAGGTCAGGGTATTGCTGCTATCAAGGCGCCTGTTGCAGTTGCACTTAGCGCTGCCGGTGCTCCTGATATACTGGTTCAGATTCTATGCACTGTCATTATCCAATCATTTTCCTATATCGTTCAGATGCTGGGGTTTGTTTTCGGTGTAACACTTGTTTTCGGGTTTCTTGAAGAAGTTGGTGTTATGGCGCGTATTTCTTATGTCTTTGACAATACCATGGGTAAGCTTGGATTGCAGGGCAAATCTGTTATGCCGTTCCTTGTAAGCTTTGGTTGTACTATGGGAGGCGCAGCCGGAGCAAGGGTTATTGATAATTGGGGACAGAAAGTGCTTACCATAGCACTTGCATGGGCGGTACCGTGTGGAGCTGCATGGGCTGTCATTCCAATGCTTTCAGCTATATTCTTTGGCCCTGGTGCAGTTCTTGTCATCGTGGCGATTCTCCTTACTATGATCCTGCATATGTGGTTAACAGCGAAGATATTCGGAAGAAAGCTGGTCCAGAAGAGTGACAGGTATGGAATGATAATGGAGCTCCCTCCATATCATAAGCCTAAGATTGGAGCGCTCCTTCGTTATGTTCTGGGAAGAACCGGAGATACCTTCAAGCGTGTAACTAGTGTTGTTCTTCTGGTATGTGGTGTATTCTGGCTTTTAAGCTATACATTTGTACCCGGCTCACAGCCGATACTGTATCGCATCGGAACTGCAATTGAACCTGTTACAAAGATTTTTGGTCTTGGATGGCAGCTGTTTATAGCTTTTATTGCATCTGCTGTTGGAAAAGAAGGAGCTATAGGTGTTATCAGCGCTCTTTTCACAGGCGGAAATCTCTCTGCAGCATTCAACGATGCTATGAGCGGAGCAGGGGCAGCATCAAATTTAAGCGAAATCCTTCTTTCAAATGTATCTAAAGCTGAGGCGCTTGCTTTTATCTTTGCGATGACCTTTAACATGCCATGCGTTGTTGCACTTGCTGCTACTTTCCAGGAGACTTACTCAGTCAAATGGACTGCAAGAATTGCTATATATTACACTGTTACAGCGCTTCTTTTGGCAGCTGTGGCTTATCGCATAGGTCTGGTTATCTTCTGATAGTGCTTTGCGAGGATTCATTATGAGGGATTTGATCGAACTATTAAGCGATGGACACGCCAGAACAGAAAAGCTTCTGGCGATTGAACTTCACACAACAGTAGAAGATGTAAAAAGACAAATAGAATATCTCGAACATATGGGGATAATCCGCAGGGTAGATGTTTCCTGCTGCAGCAAAGGCTGTGGCGGGGACTGTGGAAAATGCGCTCCAAAGGATGGATTTAAGAACATGGGCCAGATGTACGAAATTGTTGTCGGAGGGAAAGCGGTATGAAAGAAAAGAAAAAAAGCGATCTTGCTGTCCTTTTGGAGTATGCAGGAAACTATAAAGGGTTAACTTTTCTGGGGCTTACACTTTCAGGTATAGCGATGGTTCTGGGGATGCTGCCATATATTTGCATTTGGCTGGTTGCCCGGGATCTAATTGCGGTAGCGCCTGACTGGACCAGGGCCACAGGTGTGGGGGAATATGGTTGGATGGCGTTTGCATTTTCAATTGCCGGAATAGTTGTATATTTTGCGGCTTTGATGTGCACACATCTGGCAGCCTTCAGAACTGCTTCGAATATCAGAAAACAGGGCATGGCACATCTTATGAAGACACCGCTGGGATTCTTTGATTCTAATGCATCGGGGCTTTTACGAAATCGCCTTGATGGCGCGGCCTCTGATACAGAGACGCTTCTTGCACACAATCTTGCGGACATAGTAGGAAGCGCAACCATGTTTATCGGAATGATTGTTCTGATGTTTGTGTTTGACTGGAGAATGGGCGCAGCTTGTCTTCTTGCTGCAGTGATATCGGTTGCAGCAATGTTTACAATGATGGGCGGAAAAAATGCAAAGCTGATGCAGGAATATCAGGCTGCTCAGGATCATATGAGTAAAGCCGGTACAGAATATGTACGTGGGATACCGGTGGTTAAGGTGTTTCAGCAGACGGTTTATTCATTTAAGGCCTTCAAAGAGGCTATTGAGGATTACAGTAAAAAAGCTGAGCTATACACAGTTGGGGTGTGTCAGATTCCGCAATCAATAAATCTAACAGCTACCGAGGGTGCATTTATCTTTATGGTTCCTGTAGCTGTTCTTATCGCACCGGGCGCGCTTAAAGCCGGGAACTTTGCGGCCTTTGTGACGAATTTCGCTTTCTACGCGGTATTCTCTGCTATAGTTTCAACAGCTCTGGCAAAGATAATGTTTGCAGCAAGTGGAATGATGCTTGCCAGTACTGCGCTTGGAAGAATTTCACAGGTTATGAATGCACCGACACTGAAGATTACTGATAATCCGCAAACACCAAAGGACAACAGTATTGAGTTTAAGAATGTCAGCTTTACTTATGAAGGAGCGGATATCCCGGCTATTGATCATGTCTCTTTTAAGGTTGAACCCGGGCAGACAGTGGCTCTTGTTGGTCCTTCCGGCGGAGGAAAGACAACTGCAGCCAGCCTGATACCACGCTTTTGGGACGCAACATCAGGAGCGGTTCTTGTTGGTGGGGTAGATGTTCGGGATATGGATCCACATGTTCTAATGGATAAGATTGCTTTTGTCTTCCAGAACAACAGGCTGTTTAAAGCCAGTATTTTTGAGAATGTTCGGGCTGCCAGACCGGATGCCACCAGAGAAGAGGTGCAGAGGGCATTATCAGCAGCTCAGTGCGACGATATAATCGCTAAGCTTCCAAACGGAATGGATACAATCATCGGAACTGAAGGAACGTACCTTTCCGGAGGAGAACAGCAGAGAGTGGCACTTGCAAGGGCAATTCTCAAGGATGCGCCTATTGTCGTGCTTGATGAAGCTACAGCTTTTGCCGATCCCGAAAATGAAATGTTGATCCAGAAGGCGTTCAGCACACTGACAAAGGGACGTACGGTCATTATGATCGCACATCGACTTTCAACTGTTGTTGGAGCAGACAAGATCATTGTGCTTGATGATGGACATGCCATTGAAGAAGGAACCCACGATAGCCTCAAAAAGAAGAGTGGAATGTATTCACGCATGTGGGCTGATTATAATCAGGCAGTAACATGGCGTATTTCTGCAGGGGAGGTGGTTTAAATGTTTGGAAAAGAGTTCCAGAGAAAATATGCTCTTACTGATCAGGGCATTAAGAATACAAAGCAGGCTACCCTGTGGACGGTTATAGTTAATCTGGTAGTTATGGGCGGAATGGGTATTCTGTATCTTATGATGTCAGGATATATGGATACGTTGACTGAAGGGGCTTCTCTTCCCGGAGCCGGACTGATCCTTGCGATGGTGCTTGCATTTGTGGTGATATCTCTTTTTACACATCTCCAGCAGTACAGGGCTACATACGGTCTCGTGTATGGCGAGGTTAAAAATGTCCGCATCTCCCTGGCTGAGCGCATGAGAAAGCTTCCACTTGGATATTTTGGCAAAAGAGATTTGGCAGATCTGACAGAAACCATAATGGGAGATGTTAACCGACTTGAGCATGTATGGTCACACTGCCTGGGGTATTTGTACGGATCATATATTTCCACAGCAATTGTTGCGATAATGCTGTTTTCCTTTGACTGGAGACTGGCTATTGCCTGCCTGTGGGGAGTTCCGGTAGCTTTCCTGCTTTTGTTCGGAAGCCGCAAGATCAACAAGCGTCAGTCTGAGATTACAAAAGAAGCGGGGATCCAGGTGTCAGACGGAATTCAGGAAACTCTGGAGAATATCCGTGAGATAAGAGCAACCAATCAGGAACAGAGATTTATAAATGATCTTAATGACAAGATAGACTACCATGAAAAAACCATGCTTTCCGGTGAGCTTTCATGCGGAATATTTGTAAATGCTGCCAGCGTGATCATGCGACTTGGCGTGGCGACCACAATCCTTACAGGAACCAAGCTTATTCTTTCAGGGCAAGTCAATTTTATGGTGCTGTTCATGTATCTTTTGGTAATAACCAGGATATATGCGCCATTTGACCAGGCACTTGCGCTTATCGCGGAGATGCTTATGTCTCAAATTTCAGCGTCAAGACTAATGGAGATTCACGATGCAAAGACGGCAGAAGGCACTGAATCATTTAAAGCACACGGACATGATATCAGTTTTGACAACGTGGGATTTGCCTACGATGATGAACAGGTACTTAAGGGGGTCAGCTTTACAGCTAAAGAGGGCGAAGTAACAGCTCTTGTGGGGCCATCAGGCTCAGGAAAAAGTACCTGTGCAAGGCTCGCTGCCAGACTATGGGATATCCCCGAGGGAACAATCAAGGTCGGAGGCGTGGACATAGGAAGCGTTGACCCGGAGGTGCTCCTTGGCGATTACTCAATGGTATTTCAGGACGTTGTACTGTTTGATGATACGGTAATGGAGAATATTCGCCTTGGCAGACATGGTGCTACGGATGAGGAAGTAAAGGCAGCTGCAAAAGCAGCTAACTGTGATGAGTTTGTTGAAAAGCTTCCTAATGGCTATGATACCCCGATCGGCGAAAACGGTGCTAAGCTCTCCGGCGGCGAAAGACAGCGTATCTCTATTGCCAGAGCGCTACTTAAGAACGCACCTATCGTTCTTCTTGATGAAGCCACAGCATCTCTAGATGTAGAGAATGAGACCAAGGTACAGGGCGCGCTCTCTCGCCTTCTCGCTGGCAAAACAGTTCTTGTAATCGCACATCGTATGCGTACTGTTGAAGCCGCCGATAAGATTGTTGTTCTTGCTGATGGAAAAGTTGCAGAGGAGGGAAGGCCATCCGAGCTTCTTAAAAAAGATGACGGCATTTTTAAGCGCATGGCCGAGCTCCAAAGCGAAAGTGCCGACTGGAGCATAGCATAGATGTTAACGTACTAAGGTTGTGGATGTAGTTACTTTTGCAGGAAATGATAAGGATGAGATGCTTCGCATAGCAGCCTGTCTTCCGAGATCTTCACATTGAGAAAAACACAGTGCAAATTGACAAATACCCCAAGGGGGTATATATTGGTATAAACCAATATACCCCCTTGGGGTATTTCTATATGGAGGGAAACATGTCTAAGAACGAAGAAGCTATGGAAGAAATGAATGGTTGTTGTCCCCATTGCTCCGGAAAACATAAAGACAGAGATGATAAGGAAAAGAAGGACCTGATGAACAGGCTAAAGAGGATAGAAGGCCAGGTACGGGGTGTTGAAGGAATGCTTGAAAATGATGCATACTGCACGGATATTCTGATGCAGGTGTCTGCTATTACATGCGCTCTAAACAGCTTCAATAAAGTTCTTTTGGCTAATCATATGAGATCCTGTGTGGCTGAGAATATACGTGAAGGAAACGATGAGATCATTGACGAGCTTGTGGTTACACTTCAGAAGCTTATGAAATAAGGCTATGTGCCTGGAAAAGAGTAAAGATGGAACAATATAACGTAACCGGAATGAGCTGCGCAGCATGCCAGGCCAGAGTTGAAAAGGCGGTAAATGCCATAGATGGCGTCGAGAGCTGTGCGGTAAGCCTTCTTACTAACTCCATGGGCGTTCAGGGAAGCGCATCTCCGGAAGAAATAATTAAGGCTGTAGAAGCAGCCGGTTATGGCGCAAGCCTGAAAAAACAGAATAAAGAAGGAACCTCTTCGGCGGGCTATGAGGATTCCCTAAAAGATACAGAAACACCGCTGCTGAAAAAGAGGCTGATAGCTTCAGTAGTTTTGCTGATTCCACTAATGTACGTTTCCATGGGGCATATGCTGTGGAACTGGCCATTGCCACCATTTCTTGAGGAAAATCATGTGGCAATGGGGTTATACCAGCTGATCTTAGCCGGATTCATCATGGTTATAAATCAGAAGTTCTTTATCAGTGGATTTAAGGGGCTTATTCACAGATCCCCCAACATGGACACTCTGGTAGCGCTTGGAGCTACAGCGTCCTACGCATACAGTATATATGCCCTTTTTGCCATGACCGGCGCAGTAATGGATGGGAATACAGATCAGGTCATGTACTTCATGGATCAGTTCTATTTTGAGTCTGCTGCAACTATCCTGACGCTGATCACAGTTGGCAAGACCCTTGAAGCCAGATCAAAAGGTAAAACAACTGATGCCCTGAAATCTCTCATGAAGCTCGCTCCAAAGACCGCTGTCATTCTGGAGGGCGATACAGAGAGAACTGTCCCGATAGATGAGGTAAAGGTTGGAGACAGATTTGTAGTAAGACCCGGAGACAGCATACCCGTAGACGGTATAGTAAAAGAGGGCGAGAGCGCAGTTAATGAGTCAGCTCTTACAGGCGAAAGCGTTCCTGTAGAAAAACAGACAGGAGATAGGGTATCAGCTGCAACCATCAATACATCAGGGTATATGGTCTGCGAAGCTACCAGAGTCGGCGAGGATACCACTCTTGCCGGGATCATAAGAATGGTCAGTGATGCTGCGGCTACTAAGGCTCCAATTGCGAAAATAGCCGACAGAGTATCCGGGGTATTTGTACCGACGGTCATTGGTATTTCTTTTGTCACATTTATTGTCTGGCTTCTGGTGGGACAGACCTTCGGATATGCCATGGCAAGAGCAGTATCAGTTCTGGTAATAAGCTGTCCGTGTGCTTTGGGACTTGCAACTCCCGTGGCAATAATGGTTGGAAATGGCGTGGGTGCCAGAAGCGGAATCCTGTTTAAGACTGCAGCAGTGCAGGAACTGACAGGAAAAACGCAGATAGTAGCTCTTGATAAGACAGGTACAATAACTACCGGAGTTATGAAGGTTACAGATGTTATTCCTGCCGAAGGCATCAGCGAAAAAGATCTGTTGAAAACAGCTTACGCACTGGAATCAAAAAGTGAGCACCCTATCTCAAAAGCAATCATAGATCATGCAAAAGAGCAGGATATCGAGCTATGCGAGACAACAGAATTTGAAGTGTTATCCGGAAACGGGTTAAAGGCAAAGCTTGATGGTGCTTTGGTAGCAGGTGGAAATGTCAGATTTATTAAAAGAGCTGCAGATATGAATCCCGGCGTATCAAAACGTATTGACGAGTTGTCAGCCCAGGGCAAGACACCGGTTCTTTTAGCCAAAGATAACAAGCTGATAGGAATAATTGCCGTAGCAGACACCATAAAGGATGACACGCCACAGGCTATCAGTGAGCTTAAGAAAATGGGCATCCATGTGGTAATGCTGACCGGCGACAACGAGATTACAGCCAGGGCAATAGCTGATCAGGCCGGAGTTGATGAAGTGGTGGCCGGCGTACTTCCTGACGGAAAAGAAGCTGTTATCAGGAAACTCATGGAAAAAGGAAAAGTCGCCATGGTTGGTGATGGAATAAATGATGCTCCAGCGCTGACACGAGCAGATGTTGGAATTGCCATCGGAGCAGGAACAGACATTGCCATTGATGCAGCAGATGTGGTACTTATGAAGAGCAGTATTCGTGATGTAGCAGCAGCTATCAGGATCTCCAGAGCGACCTTAAGGAACATTCATGAGAATCTGTTCTGGGCATTTTTCTACAATGTTATTGGCATTCCTCTTGCTGCAGGCTGCTATGTGGCAGCTTTCGGGTGGACCCTCAATCCAATGTTTGGAGCAGCTGCTATGGGGCTTTCAAGCTTTTGTGTAGTAACTAATGCGCTGAGACTTAATCTGTTAAAGGTATATGACAGTAAAAAAGACAAGGCGATTAAAAATCAAGTAACAGAAAATCATTTAATTACAAAGGAGAAAAAAGAAATGAAGATTAAGGTAAACGGAATGATGTGTGCACACTGTGAGGCTCATGTAAAGAAGGCTCTTGAGGCTATAGAAGGAATCGACTCCGCCGTAGCATCTCATGAGGAGAACATGGTAACTATCACAAATTCAAAGGACGTTGATGAGGCTCTTATTAAGGCTGCTGTCACAGAAGCAGGCTATGAGTACGCCGGTATTGCATAAAAAGAAAGTTGGAAAACAACACTATGATTTCGAAAGAGACACCAAATAGATTGCTACTTGAAAAATATGAGCAATTAAAAGAATACTTAAAGTCACTGGGAAGTGTGGCAGTTGCCTTTTCCAGTGGCGTGGATTCTACATTTCTTTTGTTTGCTGCTAAAGAGGCTTTGGGAGACCAGGTTATTGCACTAACAGCTTCCTCATGCTCTTTTCCGGAGCGAGAACTTAAGGAGGCGAAGGCTTTTTGCAGTGAACATGGGATCGAGCAAATAGTAGTAAAATCAGAGGAACTCAAAATAGAAGGCTTTTCTCATAATCCCAAGAACAGATGCTACCTATGTAAACGCGAACTATTTGAGAAGTTCCTGAAAGCTGCCAATGAGAGAGGCATAAAGGAGGTCGTGGAAGGCTCTAATCTTGATGATAATGGCGATTACAGACCTGGACTTATGGCAGTGGCAGAACTCAATATAAAGAGTCCACTTAGAAACATTGGTTTCTCCAAGGAACAGATCAGGATCTTGTCTAGATATCTGGGACTGCCAACCTGGGAAAAGCAGTCATTTGCGTGCCTTGCAAGCAGATTCCCTTACGGGGAAGAAATTACCGAAAAGAAGCTTCAAATGGTAGACAGGGCAGAACAGCTGCTTTTAGATCTTGGATTTAAACAATTAAGAGTCCGCATCCATGGCAAAATAGCAAGGATCGAACTGGATCCATCTGAATTTGGTCATTTTATGGAAGAAAAGATAAGGGTACATGTTCATGAGGAACTGCGGAAGATAGGCTTTGACTACATAGCACTGGATATCCTGGGATATCGTACAGGAAGTATGAACGAGACATTATCCTCAGAAGAAAAGAATCTGTAAAAAAACAACCGGTACATTGGCAAGATGTACCGGTTTTTTAGGTAGGAGATTTCTTATGACTATTGTATGTCATAGGGCAAACGCTTTGGCGGAGCGTTTGCTTTGTTAGTGTTTGCTAACAATGATATGTTAGCATAGGATAACAACATGCGCAAGTACTTTTTTTATACTTTTTTAATTTCTTTTCAAAAACAATAAAAATATACGTAATATGGTATAATCATAAGTAACTATGAAATGCGGAAAACTCGCCTGGATACAGGGAAAAGGAGGATTTTAAGATGCCTGGTGGAAATGAAGAACTTGATCAGATGGCCAGCCTTGACATGGGCGATTCACTGGATGATGGCTTCTTGGATCTGAATGAATCTGCTTCTATGGAGCCTGATACAACTGTGACGGACACCCAGGAAACAGAGCAGTTTCAGGAACGGATGGGTGAAGTATCCACTGTCCTGGTTACCCCTGTCCATGTGGGCGGAAATATAAGGGATGCACACAGGATAATCCAGGAGAAAAAGAATGAGCTGTTAAATCCCGGGGTTACGGATCATTTTATCCCTGCTTCTGATGGAGAAAGGCTTAAAGCTGTAAAGGATGCCATCATGGCCCTGAACCAGGAACTCAGGAGGGGCGACATCCCCAAGGAGAGGGAGAGGTTCGTTACAGACCTTGATGGAATACGAAGAGCTTATTCAACCCTGATACAGAACTGCCGAAGTTATCTGGAATTTATTGAAGCAAGCGGCAATGGAGATAAAGGCGCCGGAAAGTTCCGCCTGGACCTTACAAGACAGATAATGGAGCAGAGCGAGAGGGAGTATGCGCTTTTGGAGGCTCCTTCTGATGTGCTTTATGAGGATGGAAGGACCAAACGTAACTGGGAAGATATGTTTGATGATGCAAAGCCAGAGAGGATTCCCAAGGGCAAAGCAGCAGAGCCGAAAGATGAAGAAAAAAAGCCCGGGGCCACAGCAGAAGATAAAGAAGGTCCTACCGAAATGGATGTGGCCTCCAGCAGGATAGCCAAGGAGCTTGGAATGGAGGAGATGGTAGCCGATGCCGAGCTTTCCAAAAAGGAAGGCGAGAAGGACAAGGGCAGCAGTGAAGTAGTTGTGGAAAATGTTTCGGGAATGTCCATGCAGGAACTGATGGACACTGCCCAGAAAGGCGGCACCAATCTAAAACTTTCCGACGAAGCTATTGGTATGTTTTATCAGATGCAGGTCTTTGACATGTTCACAGGGATGAAAAACAGAACCTTGTCGGATTGTATCCCAACCTTTCAGAAAACAGGTGATAAGGAATATACCATCACTTCAATAAAAGCCATAAACAATGAAGCAAGTTTTGAAGAAAACAAATTTGACCTTGAAGCCGCTGCCAGTGGCAGAACGCCTTTGACTGACCTGGAGGGCAAGATATCCGTGCCCTTCCTTCCAGGGGATTTTTATGACAGGGTAATGTCTTTTGACGCCTACAGCATCTTCGGTACTCAAAAGGATATTCTTGACACTCATCAGATGGCAATGCTTGGCAGAAGGGTCATGCAGGTGCAGATCGAGCTGAGCCAGAACGTAGGGAACGGTAACATTACCCTTCTGAACTCGGAAAGAGACTGGAATGAGGCCAGAGATGATATAGTGAATCTTCAAAAAGAAGGCAAGATTTCAAAAGGATACCTACCAATAGAACTACTTTGACAGGGTGAAAAATGTTTACAACAAATGACTATTTCGACAGCAAAAAAATAAAGACTTCCTATGGGAGCACCAAGGAGCATCTGGAGGACTGTTCCCTTCTCATCGACTTTATTTTAGAGAACAGCGTTGAAAAGATCATGAGCGGTGGAGGACGTATCTATCGCCCCGGAATGATGCTTGGACAGGAGGATGTGGGAGAGTTCTACGATATTCCCCCACGCACACGCCGAAAAAGCGCCTATGATCCTGATCTGGCAAAAGAGCTGTCGGATGCCCTTGACCATATCAGAGGCAGGGAAAAGGCTAGCAAAAAGCTGGTTCTTCCGCTTAAGCGTCTTAGGGAAGAGTTTGAGCTGACCTTCTTTGAAGAACTGGCAATCCTTCTCGCACTGGGACTTTCCACGAATATCAATCGAAGGAATCTCTATGCCTACATAGCAAATGATGCTTCCTTAAAACACCCCACCACCGGCGTACTCTACTGCATCTATCAGATGATATGTGAGGATCAGGACCTGACCATCCTTGATTCCTTTGTAGACAAGCTTGGGAAGATGAGTGTGTTCTTCTTCAGAGCCATGGACAGTACCACCGGGAAGACTTCCCTTCTGGATACGCCTCTGGTACTTAAGGATGATGTTCAAAGGTACATTCTTTCCGATACTGAGTTTCATCATCCTATTCCATACACCTGTGGCTATGCCCCGGGAAAAGAGAATTTAGAGATCTTTAAGGATGCCATCAGACCAGGCACTGAGGGTAAAGGCCTTGTCTACGTGGCCTCCACTGATCCTGATGACGTTCCGGCATTCCTTGTCCGCCTGAATGAAAAAGGCGTACTGGTACTGGATGCAGATACACTTTTTGTTGATGTCAAAAAATCCAAGAACATTTATTACAGCAATACCTTTGCCCACGCACTGGGAGGGCTTTTCCTGCGGGCAAGGCTGACAGGGGAGACCCTGGCCATAAGGCTTACCAATCCCGATCAGGGGCTGTGTGAGTTCTTTTTCGATGTGATCATGCGCTTCCTGCCCGGGAAAATGTCTTTTGTCTATGGGCAGGACAAGCTTCCTACCATATTCCTTTCTAACAGATATAATATTTCCTCCATTGCCCTTCCTATGCCAGACGTAGAGGAGAGGGAGGCTATATGGAAGCATTTCCTTCAGAAGGAGGGACTGTCTCTTTCTGAGGATATCAATATCTCTGACCTGGCTGACTGTTATGAACTGTCCTATTCAAGGATCAGGTACGCAGTAAAAGAGACTGCGAAAAAGGCCCGCTGGCAGGGCAGGGAAAAGATCGATGCCACTGAACTCAAGGAGGAATTAAGACGCATGGGCGAAGCCGGTCTTATGGATCTGGCTGTTTACATCCCGGCAGTTTATACCATGGAAGAGCTCCAGGTGGAAGATCTGGAAAAGCGCATCATCATGACGGCCTGCAACAGGTTCAAAATGAGAAACCGCGTGGAGAAAAAGAATGGCATCAAAAGAAGCGGAGCCTACGGAAACGGCGTTTCTGTGCTACTTTGCGGACCTCCCGGAACAGGTAAGACCATGGCTGCACAGGTTATATCAAAAGAGCTGTCGCTCCCTCTTTACCGTGTGGATCTGTCCCAGATCATTTCCAAGTATATTGGTGAAACCCAGAAGAATCTCAATGAGATCTTTGAACATGCGAAAAAGACAAATGTGATACTGTTCTTTGATGAGGCGGATGCGCTTTTTGCAAAGCGTACAGAAGTTTCTGATTCCAATGATAAATACGCCAATGCTGAGACTGCCTACCTTCTTCAGAAGGTGGAAGGGCACTCCGGCATGACGATCCTTGCAACTAACCTTATAGGTAATTTTGACTCTGCTTTTCTTCGAAGGATCACCTATGTGGTGAAGCTCCAGAAGCCTGATGTTGAAACAAGACTCTCACTTTGGAGATCGATCCTTCCAAAGAGTGTGGAGGTTGACCCTAAGGTCGACTTTGAGTTCTTTGCAGAGAACTTTGATCTGTCCGGAAGCAACATAAAGGCTGTTCTCTACAGCGCTATGTACATGGCGGCAGCAGAGGGCAGACCAGTGGATAACGGGGATATAGTAAGGGCCATCCGATTGAGATCCGAGAAGATCGGCTCAATGAATGACCCCGGTGAATTTGGTAAGTATGCAGGTTATCTGGTTTAGATCATCTTGTACTTAAATCCAAGCATTGTTACGTCGTCGAACTGCTCAGCATTTCCAACAAACTCTGCCAGGTCGTGAGTAACTCTTGGAAGGAGGCGCTCAGGTGAAACATCCTTATTATTGTTAAGGCACTTGATAAGCCTTTCTACGCCGTACTGCTGGATCTGCTCGTTGATGGCTTCCGGAACACCGTCGGTGTAGACGAAGAGCTCATCTCCGCGATTTAGCTGAAGCTCATAATCCTTGAACCTTACTCCTTCCATTGTTGCAAGGGCAGGGCTGTGAGGATCTTTGAATAGCTCGTAGTCCTGACCGGCTCTGCGAAGAACGGGGTACTCGTGTCCTGCATTTGCGCAGCGCATAAGTCCGGTTCCAAGATTTATGATACCGATCCAGACAGTTACAAACATGTCTGTCTCATTTCCTTCACATAGAAGATTGTTGACCTTCGCAAGAACCTCAGAAGGGGAGATGTCAGGATTACAGGTACTTCTTATGGCACTCATGCTTCGCATCATGAAAAGAGATGCAGGAATTCCTTTACCTGACACGTCAGCAATTACAAGTACCAGCATTCCCTTATCGATAAAGAAGAAATCGTAGAAATCACCACCAACTTCCTTGGCAGGATCCATTGAGGCAAAGATCTCAATATCCTGTCTTGGAGTATTAAAGTTCTTTGGCAGGGCTGATTCCTGAATTGATTTGGCAAACTCCAGCTCCTGGGCAATTCTCTTTTCAGCAGCATCTATATAGCCCTTCAGGGCATCAACTGTCTCGTTTATATCATCTGAAAGAGACGCAAATTCTTCTGAATTATAAACAGATACGGTCTCATTTAGGTCACCGTCAGTGATCTTGTTAAGGGAGTCGTTGACCTTATCAAGGTTATCTACAACTATCGCCTGGATAAGCAGGGATATAAGTACGTAGATTACAGTAAGCAAAAGGATATCCGCAAAAGCCGTCTCGTAGGCATCTGCATCTCTGTCGTAGTACACCTCAGATGAGGGCCAGGCAAGAACCAGATATTCAGTGAGGTTTAGCTGCTCAATACGACAGAAGGAATCTACTCCAAAGTAAGTAGTGTGGTAGATCTCTTCATCCTTTTGGGATATATGGTACTCAAGCTCTTTTTCATCAAGTGATTTTCCCTGATGGCTGCCGGCGAAGATATAACCCTTATCCTGCACTAAGTCAAAGGAACCTGCTGAACCTATATGGAACCTTAGGATATTGGGGCTTCCGCCGTAACTGAGCAAGCTGTCGTAGGTTTCCCTTATATCTGAGGCAATAGCTGCCAGATCTTCTCTTGTGTCCTGTATAGCAGACTGGGTCTGAATGGTAAAAGAAAAGAGGAAATTAGTGAATATTATTGCAGAAGTCACCATAAACAGCCAGATCTGAATCTTTTGTGAAAGCTTGACATCTCGTTCTTCCGGGCGCTTAAGGGGATTATGCCATTCCTTATCATTTACCTTGAGTACAATTGCGCTGGCTGCAAGTCCAATGCCGCAGAAGATGATCATGGGAATCGCGCAGATCTTAACTACGTAGTAAGCCATGCTCATATCATCTCTGTGGGTGATGAGCACAACGTACATGTGGAAGACTTCCATTACTGCGCCCATGAAGAAAGCGTAGAATCCGGAGGGCTTTTTTCTTTTGAAAATAAAGATGGACATGAAGGCTGCAACGAAACCTGCAAGACAGGTAGATACGCTGCAGGCTACCTTTGTGTAGGAACCTACATTAAAGTATGCACCTGCGATATATCTTTCCACACCTCCGATGATACCTGCGATAATACCGGAAACCGGATCGAAGAATAGTCCTGCGCAAAGAGGACCAAGATCTCTTTCGTTAATGATCATGCCACCGAAGGGCACACCAAAATGAGTTGATAAAACGGAACACATTCCGTATATAAATCCAAGAAGGAGCCTGTAGTACCATGTGATCTTTTTGCCCTTGAGCCACCTCCATAATAATAGTGTAAGCACAACATAGCCTACAGCTATAGCTATCATCTTTAATGCCATTACCAGCATAGTATTTTCCCCTCATTTTAACACTTTTACATATACTTATAATTATTCTATCACCTTTTTGTATTAATCTGAATTTCTTCCTTGTCATTCCTTTAATACAAAAATATAATGGATTAGATAGTGAAAAAAGAATCAGGAGTGGAGGAGTATATGGCACAGAGAACTGATATACACAAGGTACTGATAATCGGCTCGGGACCAATTGTCATCGGCCAGGCTTGTGAGTTTGACTACTCGGGGACGCAGGCTTGTAAGGCTCTAAGGAGTCTTGGCTATGAGATTGTTCTTGTTAACTCTAATCCGGCAACGATAATGACGGATCCGGAGATGGCGGACAAGACTTACATTGAGCCCCTTAATGTTGACCGTGTTGCAGCGGTTATTGAAAAAGAAAGACCAGATGCTCTTCTGCCAAATCTGGGCGGACAATCCGGTCTTAATCTGTGTTCTGAGCTGTATAAAGCTGGTATTCTCGATAAATACAATGTAAAAGTTATTGGTGTTCAGGTCGACGCTATTGAGCGTGGTGAGGACAGAACTGAGTTTAAGAACACCATGAATATGCTGGGAATTGGAATGGCACGTTCAAAGGCCTGCTACAGCGTAGAGGAAGCTCTTGCTGAGGCTGATGAGCTGGGATATCCGGTTGTTCTTCGTCCTGCTTACACCATGGGCGGAGCAGGTGGCGGACTTGTTTACAACAAGGAAGAGCTTCAGACAGTATGCTCCCGCGGACTTGCAGCTTCCATTATCCATCAGGTTCTTGTTGAGGAGTCGATCCTTGGCTGGGAAGAACTTGAGCTTGAGGTTGTCAGAGATAAAGACAACAACATGATCACTGTCTGCTTTATTGAAAACGTTGACCCTGTAGGTGTTCATACAGGTGATTCCTTCTGTACAGCTCCTATGCTGACAATTTCAGAGGACCTTCAGAAGGAACTCCAGAGACAGGCCTACAAGATCGTTGAACATATCGGCGTCATCGGCGGAACCAACGTACAGTTCGCCCATGACCCCAAGACCGGAAGAATCGTAGTAATTGAGATTAACCCAAGAACCTCCCGTTCTTCAGCCCTTGCAAGTAAGGCTACAGGCTTCCCTATTGCTCTTGTTTCCGCAAAGCTTGCAACAGGACTTACTCTTGCTGAGCTTCCGGATTCCAAGTTCGGAACTCTGGATAAGTACGTGCCAAACGGGGACTATGTGGTTGTTAAGTTCGCACGCTGGGCATTTGAAAAGTTCCGCGGTGTAGAGGATAAGCTTGGTACCCAGATGCGCGCTGTTGGCGAAGTTATGAGTATCGGAAAGAACTTCAAGGAGGCCTTCCAGAAGGCGATCAGATCCCTTGAGAAGGACAGATACGGCCTCGGTGCCATTGCCAAGTATGAGGAGATGCCTGTGGAGGAGCTTTTGCGCCGACTCAAGGACGCATCTTCTGAGAGATACTTCCTTATGTATGAAGCCATGAAAAAAGGCGTTACTGTGGATGAACTCTTTGACATCACCAAGGTTAAGCACTATTTCCTTCAGGAGATAAAAGAGCTTGTGGATGAGGAGAAAGCTCTTTTGCAGGAATATAAGGGTAAGGTTCCTTCAAGGGATGCCCTTGTTAAGGCAAAAGAAGACGGCTTCTCAGATAAGTACCTCTCAAAGATCCTTGGAGTTTCTGAGGATGATATCAGAAAGGGCCGTGAAGACGTTGGCCTTTTGGAGTGCTGGGACGGTGTTCATGTATATGGAACCGACGGAAGTGCTTATTACTACTCAACCTACCAGAAAGAGGAGAGCCTTGAGAATCCCATGAAGCTCTCTGAAACTGCAGAAAATAATAAGATCATGATTCTAGGCGGTGGTCCAAACAGGATCGGACAGGGTATCGAGTTCGACTATTGCTGTGTTCATGCAGCTATGGCCCTTAAGAAGCTGGGCTTTGAGACCATTATCGTCAACTGTAACCCAGAGACAGTTTCAACTGATTACGATACTTCAGATAAGCTCTACTTTGAGCCTCTTACCCTTGAGGATGTTCTCCAGATCTACAGAAAGGAGAAGCCTCTTGGCGTGATCGCACAGTTCGGAGGCCAGACTCCTCTTAACCTGGCTGCAAAGCTTAAGGAAGAGGGCGTTAACATCCTTGGTACTACACCTGAAGTTATCGACCTTGCAGAGGATAGAGACCAGTTCCGTCTCATGATGGAAAAGCTTGGTATTCCTATGGCAGAGTCAGGCATGGCTTCTGATGTCGAGGGGGCTAAGGCCATCGCGGCAAGAATCGGCTATCCTGTAATGGTTCGTCCATCCTTCGTCCTTGGTGGCCGTGGAATGGAGATCGTAAGGGATGAGGAGAGCATGGAAGGCTATATGAGAGCCGCAGTAGGCGTAACTCCCGACAGACCTATCCTTATAGACAGATTCCTTCACAATGCCATGGAGTGTGAGGCTGACGCCATCAGCGATGGAAAAGAGGCTTTCGTTCCTGCAGTTATGGAGCACATTGAGCTTGCGGGTATCCATTCAGGAGATTCAGCCTGCATCGTGCCTTCCAAGCATATTTCAGAAAAGCACCTTAAGACCATTGAGGAGTACACAAGAAAGATCGCTGTTGAGATGAACGTTGTGGGTCTTATGAACATGCAGTACGCCATCGAGGATGACACCGTTTATGTTCTTGAAGCTAATCCCAGAGCATCCCGTACAGTTCCGCTTGTATCAAAGGTTTGCGGAATCAAGATGGTTCCTGTAGCAACTGATATCATAACAAGCGCTATCACCGGAAGGCCTTCACCGGTGCCTGAACTTATAGCAAATAAGAGGAAGGACGAGCCTCCATATTACGGAGTAAAAGAGGCAGTATTCCCATTCAATATGTTCCCGGAGGTTGATCCTGTTTTAGGACCTGAGATGCGCTCAACAGGTGAGGTTCTTGGACTTGCCAAGACTCCAGGCGAGGCATTCTTTAAGGCTTCGGAAGCTGCTAATTCAACACTTCCGTTAGAGGGAGCAGTTCTTATTTCTCTGAACACTGAGGATAAGCCTGAGGCTGCTGATATCGCAAGAAGCTTTGCAGATGACGGCTTTAAGATCTATGCAACAGGCAAGACCTTTGAGAACATTGTTGAAGCCGGTATAGATGCAGTAAGGATCATGAAGAACTACGAGGGCGGAAGACCAAACGTAGAGGATATTATCAAAAACGGCGAAGTCCAGCTTGTTATCAACACTCCTATCGGAAGAGGCTCTGAGCACGACGACGGATACCTTAGAAGGGCAGCTATCAAGGCTCGTATCCCATACATCACCACTGTTGCAGCAGCAAAGGCAGCAGCTGAGGGTATTCATCAAGTGAAGGAAAACGGCGCAGGAAACATCAACTCCCTTCAGGGTTACCACAGCCAGCTTTAAGAGGTGTATAGTATAATAAGTAGATATTTCTTTTTACAGGGGGTAAAAGAGCTATGAGTGACAATCAGCAGAATGTTGCTAGTGAGCAGCCAACAGTTACTGTTACAGCATCAGGTATGGATGGACAGCTTCTTGAGGAGATTAAGAAACTTTCCAAGAAACAGGTGAGATGGCAGAGGCTTTCTGCCCTTTGCATTCTGGGTGCTTTGGCGACTGTGGTGATAGTTCTTTTTATGGTGATTCCCAGAGTGCTTACTACTCTTGATCACATCAATCAGGTTGCCACCAAGATGGAAAGCTCCATTGAGGATATTGATGTGATGGTGGATGAGATGACTGATGCCAGCAAGAACCTGAATAAGCTGGTTGGAGAGAACTCCACGGCCCTGACAGATGCTATCGAGAAAATGGCCAATGTGGACTATGATGGCTTAAATCAGGCAATCCAGGATCTTCAGGATGCTATAGGCCCCATGGCAACATTCTTTAACAGATTTAAGTAATAGGAACATCGGTAATGGAAATAGAGAAGTCAACTTTTTTTAACCTTATGCATTACGAATATGGGGAGGCATACTTTGGAAGCCACAAGGGAATGCGCTTCAGACTTGCCAGAGACCCACTTGCTAATGTAAAATTCGTCCCTGTGGACCAGAGAGAGCCGGCAACTTTAATGGCTACCGTGTGGCCTGAGCCTTATTCCTACGGCGTTACGGACAAATCCCTTATGACCAGCGAGCATTTCGAGGTCAGCGAAGAGGGCTTTGAAGCAGCTGTAGCCTGGATAAATCAGCAATATCTGGATCGCATTGATGAATGGAATACGAAATAAAATATTTTTTGAAAAGAAAAAAGGATTTTTGAAGTCCCACGTCGAATATAGTAGATGTGGGATTTTTTTTACCACAATTCTACTTAAGAAAGAAGAACAGCATTGATAATCCGCGAGAAAATTGAAGACAGAGAGGCTGAAATCTTAAGCAAGCATGCTACTCTCAGCATGAATTCCAAAGGACGTGAAAAAGAAGAAAAGCAGTGTGACATAAGGCCTTGTTTCCAGAGAGACCGTGACAGGATCCTTTATTCCAAGTCATTCAGGCGCCTTAAGGACAAGACCCAGGTATTCTTGTCGCCTGACGGTGATCACTACAGGACAAGGATGACCCACACTCTTGAGGTGTCTCAGAATGCCAGGACTATAGCTAAGGCCCTTATGCTTAATGAGGACCTGGCGGAAGCTATTGCACTTGGACATGATCTTGGACATACACCCTTTGGTCACGCCGGAGAGAGAGCTCTTAACGCTGTTTGTCCTGAGGGCTTCAGGCACAACGAGCAGAGCCTTCGCATAGTTGAAAAGCTTGAGAATGCAGGCAAGGGCCTTAACCTAACCTGGGAAGTCAGGGACGGTATCATAAATCACGAGATAGACTTAACTCCCGCAACTTTAGAGGGAAAGGTCGTAAGGCTTTCAGATAAGATCGCATATATGCATCACGATATGGACGATGCCATCAGAGGTGGGATAATCTCCGAGAAGGATGTTCCCGAGTCCCTGGCAAAGGTCATTGGACACACCAATGGCGAGTGGCTTGATACCTTCATCCACGACATTATCGCCACCAGCATGGGGCAGGATGACATTCGTATGTCCCAGGAGGTCTATGAGGCCTTCCATACATTGAGGAAGTTCATGTTTGAGCGTGTTTACACCAATCCTGTGGCCAAGGGCCAGGAGGGAAAGGTGGAGGAGATGATCAAGATTCTCTACAGATACTATGTGGAGCATGTAGATCTTTTACCTGATTATCTAAAAGAGATAATGGACAGGGGAGAGTCCTCCAGAGAAAGGATCGTATGTGACTATGTCAGCTCCATGACTGACAGATACGCAGTAGCAATATTTGAAGAGGTCTATGTGCCACATTCCTGGGCTGTACTATAACTACTAATCATAAATGGGGAAAAGAAATTGCGATACTCAGATGACATTATCGAGGAAGTAAGATCGCGAAATGACATTGTGGATGTGATAGGTCAATATGTTCACCTTCAGAAAAAAGGCGCCAACTATATGGGCCTTTGCCCCTTCCACAATGAGAAGACAGGGTCCTTCAGCGTTTCCCAGTCCAAGCAGATATTTCACTGCTTTGGATGCGGCGAAGGCGGCAATGTGATCAGCTTCCTGATGAAATATGACAATCTAACATTTACAGAGGCGCTTAAGCAGCTGGCCGACAGGGCAGGAGTTAATCTTCCGCAGGAGGATGAGTCTCCGGAGGCCAAGGCAAGGAGAGATAAGAGACAGACTCTTTTCGATATCAATAAAGAAGCTGCCAAGTACTATTACTACAATCTCTGGTCCAAGACCGGGGAGAAGGGCCTTGAATATTACCGGAAGAGAGAGCTTACGGATGAGACCATGAAGAAGTTTGGGCTGGGGTTTGCCAGCATGACTTCAGATGGCCTGGTGAAGCATCTTCGCGGCAAGGGCTACAAGGATGCCCAGATAATAGATGCAGGTCTTGCTTCCTTTGATGAGAAGCGCGGAACCCATGATAAGTTCTGGAACAGGGTTATGTTTCCTTTGTTTGATGCAACGGGCAAGGTCATAGGCTTTGGCGGAAGAGTTATGGGAACCGGGGAGCCCAAGTATATCAACTCCCCTGAGACAGCCATATTTGAAAAGGGCAGGAATCTCTACGGACTTAATTTTGCCAAGAATTCCAAGGCGCCCTATTTTATAGCCTGCGAGGGTAATATCGACGTAATAGCCATGCATCAGGCGGGCTTTGATATGGCAGTTGCTTCCCTGGGAACAGCCTTTACCGTTAATCAGGCAATGGTCCTTAAGAGGTACAAGGATACCGTGATCCTGTCCTACGACAGTGACGGCGCGGGAACCAAGGCAGCCATAAGGGCAATAGGGATACTTAAGGAAGCCGGCCTGAAGGGAAAGGTTTTGGACCTCAGACCCCACAAGGACCCGGACGAGTTCATTAAGAACGAGGGAAAAGAGGCTTTCGAGGAACGGGTAAGAAATGCCGAGAACACCTTCTTCTTTGAAGTAAGGGTGATGGAATCCAGGTATGATATGTCGGATCCCGTGTCCAAGACAGAATTCCAGAGAGAACTTGCAGGAAAGCTTTGTGAGTTCGAGGAAGCTTTAGAGAGAGAAAACTACATTGAGGCTGTAGCAGCCAGATTTAATATACCACTTGATGATCTAAGGAAGCTCGTAACAGCTACAGCAGCCAGGGGATTGCCCCAAAAAGCTCTTGAAAGACCTAAATCAGGGATACAGCAAAAGAAGACCCCCGAGGAAGGCTCAAGGAAGAATCAGAGGCTGCTTTTGACATGGCTGACAGATGAGCCACAGATCTTTTCCAGGGTTACAAGGTGGGTGGAACCGGAAGATTTTGCAGACGACCTATACAGGACCGTGGCAAAAGAGCTGTTTGCAGGAATGGAGAACGGAAGCTTTTCACCGGCAGCGGTTCTGGATGGCTTTTCCGACCCGGAGGAACATCGGCAGGTGGCTGAGATGTTCAATACTAACCTGGTGGAGATTGATACTCCCGAACAGAGGCGCAAGGCCTTTCATGATATTATCGTGGCTGTCAAGCAATCAGGCTACGACAGACGCAAGAAGGAGCTTAAGCTTGATGACCCTGAATATCTTTCAAAGACTATTCAGTGGAAGAAGGATCTGGAGAAAATGGCCCACGCCAATATATCTCCTGATGACTGATCATTAACTAAAACACTACCAAATACTTATAGAAAAGGAAAAACTAAAATGGCAACTAAGAAGGAAACAGTAAAAGAGACAGAGAAGAAGACCAAGGCAGCTGCAGCAAAGAAGGAAGCACCTGCCAAGAAGGAAACTGCTAAGAAAGAAACAGCCAAGAAGGAAGCAGCTAAGAAAGAGGCGGCTCCAAAGAAGGAAGCAGCTCCTAAGAAGGAGGCAGCTCCTAAGAAGGAGACAACAAAGAAAGAGGCAGCTCCTAAGGCAGCAGCTGAGAAGGCACCTAAGAAGGGCTCCAAGAAGGCAGCAGCTGAGACTGAAAGCAAGGCGCCTGTAAATGAGGGTGAACTTGATGAGGCTACAAAAGAGCTCTTTGCCCAGAAGGTAAAAGAAATCCTTGCCCTTGCCAAGAAGAAGAAAAATGTCCTTGAGTATGCCGAGATCAGTGATTTCTTTGCAGAACTGGGACTTAATGAGGAACAGATGGACAACGTTCTTGAGGTACTTGAGAACTCAGGAATTGATGTCCTTAGAGTTTCAGATACAGATGATGATGTTATTCCTGATGATGACGATATGGTCCTCACTGACGAGGATGAGGTTGATATGGAGAATATTGACCTGTCAGTTCCTGATGGAATCAGCATCGAAGACCCTGTAAGAATGTACCTTAAGGAAATCGGTAAGGTGCCCCTTCTTACAGCTGATCAGGAGATCGAGCTTGCTAAGCAGATGGAGGCTGGCCTTGAGGCAGAAAAGACTCTTGCCGAGGATACAAAGCTTTCAGAGGCTAAGAAAAAAGAGCTCAACCAGATCATCTACGAGGGAAATGAGGCTAAGAAGCGCCTTGCAGAGGCAAACCTGCGGCTCGTCGTGAGCATCGCCAAGAGGTATGTCGGGCGCGGCATGCTTTTCCTTGATCTGATTCAGGAAGGGAACCTCGGTCTGATCAAGGCAGTAGAAAAATTTGACTATACAAAAGGCTTT
>JAEEGL010550324.1_pt1 | contig 27090 bp, 26 predicted proteins | sample 9134231 | NCBI WGS metagenome assembly JAEEGL01 (sample SAMN16246548, study PRJNA631951) | gut metagenome | biome: gut microbiome; feature: rumen; material: fiber-attached | host: Bos | place: Iran: Karaj | collected 2018-10 | reverse complement strand
GGATATGACTGGTTAAACCGAAGATCTGCGGTATGAACCGGGCGGAGTTTTCATTTCTTTTGTGAAAAACCTCGACATTGTGTATTCATTGCTGAATCCCGAAAGCTCCGCAATTTCTTTTAGAGGTTTGTCGGTGTTCTGAAGATAATAAGAAATCAGATCAAGGCGGTGCTTTTTAAGGATTTCCCGCATATTTGTACCGAGATCTTTGTTTAAGACTCGGTTAAGGTGTCTTGCGCAGCAGTTACAGTATTTTGTCAGATTTTCAGTTGTCAGCGGTATCATTTTGTTGTCAAACAGATATCTTTTTATCATACCGGTATAAATGCTGAGATATCCGGATGCGCTTTCTTTTGTTTGTTCAATGTTGTTATTATATGCAATTCGCGTGGCCACCGATCTGATCAGTGCGTATCTGTCGTAAATGTCAAACTGATTCTGCCCAGACACAAGCAGGTCAACGGTCGTCAGCACCGATTCAGGGAGAACACCTTTTTTCAGCTTCTTTTCAGCGGCACCGTCGGAAACGTTTTCGTATGCTATCACGAACCGCTCAAATGATTCGCCGTATTCCGCGAATCTGTGCCGCACATTCGGTGGAATGTCAATATACTCATTGCAGGAAAGACAGACTGTTTCCCCTGTATCCGCGAGATAATAGCTCATTTGCCCTGACAGAGAAATGTGTATCTCATTAAAAGCGTGTTTGTGTTCTGAATAGTCTATCCCGACATAACCACGGCCGGCATATGATGAACGCAACACTTTTATTGAAGTAAATCGGCGCGCATCTTCTGTATCGTATATGCAATTGAATTGCTGATAAAGATTTTTCCTTGACTGTTCCAAAGTAATTCTCCCGTATTCAAAGGATTTTTTATATGAAAACTATAAACCAGGGCATCTACCCGGTTATGCTTACGCTTTACGATGAAAGCGGTAACATAGATTATAATGCCTGCGAAAAACTTGTTCGCTGGTATGGCGAAAGAGGTTGCAACGGTGTGTTTGCCGCCTGCCTTTCGTCAGAGATTTTTCATCTGTCTCTTGATGAAAGAGTCGAAATCGTGTCCTGTGCACGAAAAACGATTGACAGGTACGGTTATAAGATGTCGCTCGTTGCCTCCGGGCACGTTTCTGAAAAATTCTCTGATCAGGCCATGGAGTTGAATCGCATATGTGAAGCCGGCGCCGACAGCGTTGTGCTCATAACAAACAGATTTGACCGAGAAGGCCGTGGAGATGTTTCATGGATAAATGACGTTGAAAAAATGATTTCCGTCCTGCCTGACGATATATCTATCGGCTTTTATGAATGCCCATATCCAATAAGACGGCCGTTGACTGCGGAAATGCTACGTTGGATGAAAGGAAACAGCAGAATAAGTTTCATCAAGGACACATGCTGCAATCTGGAAATAATAAAAGGCCGTCTTGAAATACTAAAAGGTTCCGGTGTGATGCTTTTCAACGCAAACGAACAGACACTTCTTGATTCGTTGCGTCTTGGATGCGCCGGATTCAGCGGGGTAATGTGCAATTTCAATCCGGAAATGTTCGTTTCTCTTTACAAACTTTATAAAACCGGGGATAAAAAAAGTCAGCTCGTTCAGGATTTTATCACGGCTATGACATTCTCGGCGACGCTTTGTTATCCGCTTGGAGTCGAGTACGTTCTTAAAGAATTTGAAGGAATCGACAACGGAATTGTCAGCCGATCTCATCCGGATGCGCGAATCGGAAAATATGAGGCTGAATGCATGACACAGCTTAAACGTCTTAACGACTGGTTTTATGAAAAAGAAGTTCAATTGGTTGCAGGATCCGCAAAAAATGTCCGGTTGGGATAAAGCTTAATGATATTATACATGCATATTCTGAAAATGTCAAGAAAAGCGCGTGAAAAAGTGCCCGGATGATCCCTTTGGTGCATGCGGCGTCTCATCCGCTTTCAGAATTCAATAAAAAAAGGACGCTGTGCGTCCTTTTTTTATGGAGCGGGTGATGGGAATCGAACCCACGCAGCCAGCTTGGAAGGCTGGAATTCTACCATTGAACAACACCCGCATCTGTTCACGGGGCGTATTATACCACCGCGAACGGTTTTTGTCAACCGGTTTTTTTATTTTTTTCAAAAATCACCCGGTCGGAGAGCGTTTCCGGTTTCTTATGCTTTGTGATAAAGCTTCTTCGTGGCGTACACCGGCTCGCAGGTGACGTTTACGCCGAGCTTTTTGAAGGTGTCGCTGTCGATTACCGGCAGGATGACCGTCGAATGCATCTCGCAACCCCTGAGCTGCGGCAGATATGAAAACGCTTTTGCTGAGTTTTCGTCGAAATTCGCCGAAACCGACAGCGCGATCAGCACCTCGTCGGTATGCAGGCGCGGGTTGTGGTTGCCGAGGTTTTCGGTCTTCATCTTAGCGATAGGCTCGATTATCGAATGGTTAATTATATCGGTTTCCTTGTCGATTCCGGAGAGTGCCTTGAGGGCGTTCAGCAGAAGGGCCGAGGACGGGCCGAGCAGAGAACTCGTTTTTCCGGTCACGATGCGGCCGTCGGGAAGCTCCAGCGCTGCGGCGGGCGCTCCCGTTGCGTCGCGCTTTTCGAGCGCTATCCTGACGACGGGCCTGTCGTCCGTTGTTATCCCAGCCTGATTCATAACCAGCTCTATCTTGCTGACGGCGCTTTCGGGGACGATGTTTTTTAGAACGTCGCATTTTGTGCGGTACAGGCGTCTGATTATCTCCTGCTTGGAGGCCTCTTTTACCGCGTCGTCATCGATTATACCGAAGGCGGCCATGTTGACGCCCATGTCTGTCGGGGATTTGTACGGGCATTCGCCGTAAATCTTTTCAAAGATCGCTCTCAGGACGGGGAAAGACTCAACGTCGCGGTTATAGTTTACCGTTGTCACGCCGTATGCTTCGAGGTGATACGGGTCTATCATGTTGACGTCGTTCAGGTCGGCCGTCGCCGCCTCGTAAGCGAGGTTTACTGGGTGCTTCAGCGGCAGGTTCCAGATAGGGAAGGTCTCGTATTTCGCGTAGCCCGCCTTGATCCCGCGAAGATTTTCGTGATATAGCTGTGAAAGACAGGTCGCGAGCTTGCCGGAGCCGGGTCCCGGTGCGGTGACGACGACGAGCGGACGTGTCGTCTCGATGTAATCGTTTTTACCGAGACCTTCTGGAGAGACGACGTGCCTGACATTTACGGGATAACCGTCAATCGGATAGTGCAGATAGACTTTTTTGCCGAGCTTTTCGAGTCTTTCTTTGAACTCCGCGGCGGCATGCTGTCCGCTGTAGCGTGAAATAACGACAGAACCGACGTATAGCCCCGCGCTTTCAAGCGCGTCGATAAGCCGTAAAGCGTCGGCGTCATAAGGGATTCCGATATCGGCGCGGATCTTCTTGTTCTCTATGTCGGGAGCGGCGATCGCGACGACGACCTCGACCCGGTCTGTGAGCGACAGAAGCATCTTCAGCTTGACGTCCGGAGCGAAACCCGGCAGCACGCGCGAGGCGTGCAGATCGTCGAAAAGCTTACCGCCGAACTCAAGATAGAGCTTGCCTCCGAATTCGCTGATCCTCTTTCTTATCATCTCACTCTGCTTTGCTATATACAGTTCGTTGTCAAATCCTTTTCTGAGCACGGACGGTCACCTGCCTTGAGAACAAAAATCGATATATTATACCACCGCCGCCGCGGAATGTCAACGATTTTTGACACATTTATTAACCGTCTGAAAACAAAAAATCGGATGAAACGCGCTCACCGCTTTTTGCTCATCATCAATCGTTCTCACTGCATTCTGCATTCACATAATTCAGCATTAAAAAATCCGCCCGCGAGGGCGGATTTTCGAATCTTATTTCAGCTCCGGTTCTTTTTCAAATCTCTCGCAGCAGGGATCGGGAGCCGGCTCGGCGGGCGCCGGAGGCTCCGGTTCGGTGTGATTGCCGATTTCCGTCAGCTCTGAGAAGAGGACGTTTTTCGTCGCCGTGTCGACGACGTCCGACGGGACGATTATCTTCGCCGCTTTTCCGTCGGCGAGCTTTATAAGCGCCTCGTATTTCTTGAGCTCGAGGACGGCCGCGTCGATGTTGGCTTCCTTTAGGGCGCGGAGACCGTCCGCTTCCGCCTGTTTCTGGAGAAGCAGGGCTTTTGCCTCGCCTTCTGCGCGGGCTATGCGCGCGTCGCGTTCGCCTTCAGCGGCGAGAACGAGCGCCTGCTTGTCGCCTTCGGCACGGGTGATCGCCGCCGCCTTGTGTCCTTCTGCCTGAAGCAGTGTTTCGCGGCGGTCACGCTCGGCTTTCATTTCCTTTTCCATCGCGTTGCGGATCTCGGCAGGAGGGATGGTGTTCTTGAGCGCCGCGAGCGTGACCTTGGTGCCCCACGGGTCGGTCGCCTGGTCGAGAATGAGCTCCATTTTGCCGTTGATCGTGTCGCGGGAGGTGAGAGATTCGTCAAGGGTGAGCTCGCCGACGATGTTACGAAGCGTCGTCGCGGTGAGGTTTCCGAGAGCTTCTATCGGATTTGTCACGCCGTACGTGTAGGCCATCGCGTCAAAGACTCTGAAATACACGACCGCGTCGATCTGCATCGTGACGTTGTCGGACGTAATGACCGGCTGCGGCGGGGTATCGAGCACCTGTTCCTTCAGGTTGACGACGTTCTTGACCGATTCGATGAACGGAAACTTGAGGTGAAGCCCGGCGTTCCAGGTAGTGCGGTATTTGCCGAGCCGCTCGATGACGTACTGTGTCGCCTGAGAAACGACGCGGACGTTTTTTGCTATCACGGCAATGATGAATATCGCCGCGACGATTGTGAGTATTATTTCAAAAGGTCCCATAAGACACCTCCATTTTATTTTGCTGTGATATTGTACCATAAACCGGCTGTTTTGTAAATAGCGCCGCGGGATAATTTGCATTTTTAACGCCCGTGTGATAAAATACCGTGTAACTAAGGAGAACAGTATGGCTGAAATCGGACAGACATCGCTTTTTGAAGGCATCGTCTCCGTAAGGACGGCGATCTGCACGATGGAGCGCCGCGCAGAGGACGGGGCGTATTTCAATGACAGGCGTATCGTCAGGGTAGTTGTCGACGAAAAACGCGCTGCGACAGAAAAAAAGGAACTTTCGTGGCTGAGACACCGCGCGGAAGAGCTTGGATTTGAACTCGTCACCGCCGACGGACGTTTTTTCGTGGAAAACACGACGGGACGGAACCACGGTGGCATCGCCGCCGAGGTGACCGGCAGGACTCTGCCGGGGCTTTTGCCCGGCGACCTGAGAAAAGCCGGCGGATTTTCCGTTATGCTTGAGGGCGTGGAGGACCCGTTCAATTTCGGCTACGCGCTGAGGTCGCTCTACGCGGCGGGCGCGGGATGCGTCGTTATACCCCCGAGGAACTGGATGAGCGCTTCTGGAACCGTCGTCAGGTCTTCCGCCGGGGCCTCCGAACTTATACCGGTTTTCGTTTCGGATCCCGCGAACGCGTCGGATATTGCGCATGCGGACGGGCTTTCCGTCGTCTGCGCCGACGAGCGGGGCATCCCCGTCGGCGACGCAAAGCTCAGCTTTCCGCTCCTGCTCGTGATAGGAGGCGAAAAGCGCGGCATAAGTTCCGCCGTCACCGAAAAGGCGGACGCGCTCGTACGTATCGTCTACGGGCGGGATTTCGGCGCTTCGCTTTCGGCGGCTTCAGCCGCCGCCGTGCTCGGCTTTGAGATGCTCGGCAAAATGACAGAAAAGTGAAACACAGATGGATGGCATAATCACTTTCTTCCGCGACGTTTCGTGCGCGGTACCGTACGAGGACAGATTTGAGGTTTATCCCGACGAGGGGATACTTATGCTCCCGGATTCGTATTCCGAGACAGGAGAGCCGTCGAGACTCGTCATATCCTGTCACGGAGCGGGAGGGACCGTAGAGACCGACGATTCCCAGGCCTGTTATCAGACGCTTACGAAATATCTGCTCGCGAACGGATTTGCCGTCATGGACATGGCGGGGCTGCCTAAGGAATACTGTAAGAAATACGGCATTGACCCGTTTAACAACATCGGGGCACCTCTCGCCGTCGATTCGTACGTCGCAGGCTATGAATGGTGCACCGGGCATTACAATCTTAAAAGGGAAGCGCTTATACACGGCGCGTCTATGGGCGGGATATCCTCGTCAAACATCGTGACGAGCGGGAGGATCCCGCTGCTCGTTCAGACCGGTTTCTGTCCCGTGCTCGACACATATAGCGAAATATATCTTCACCCGTGGTCTGACGGTCTGCCGAAGGTCGCGCTTGAAAAGATGTACTCGCTCAGGGAAGGATACGACGAAAAGAAGATCGCCCCGTTCAACCCGATGACGAACGAAAAGATAAAGAATTATCCCGTTCCGGTGCGTTTCTGGCAGTGCGCGGACGATTTTGTCGTATCGGTCGAGGTGACTAAGCGTTTCGTAAGTCTTGTGAACTCATACGGCGGCGACGCGGAGCTCACCGTTCTGCCGGAAGGAGGGCACGAGCCGCAGCTTTACGGCCCGCCGGTCACGTCCCCGTCCAGAATATCAGTTTACCGGGGCGAGCAGCTCGGAATAACGGAAGCCGTCGAAGGGGTTTTCAGAGTCATGTGCGAATACCGTTAATGAAATAACCGGCCCGAACGGGCCGGTTGTTTATTCAAATTCGGATATTTTTGCAAAACCGTCCAAAACGGCGTCGACCGAAAAGATCAGCACGTCGGTCGTATCGGCTTCGTTTTCGATTCTCAGCGCGTCGCCGGGGTTGACGCCGGCGACGACAGGGACTGACGTTTCGCCGTCCGTGTCGATGCGCGTATACTGCTCCTGAGAGACTGTGATTTTTTTCATCGGTCTGTCAAGCCAGACGGATTCGGTGCTGGGTTCGATAATGCGGATTTCCGCGATCTGGCTGTTATAAAACAGCCAGTTATCTATTTCGAGGGCGTCTTCTTCTTCTCCGAATTCGTGGAAACAGTAATCGGAGCTGTCATATTCCGCTTCTCCCTCGAAGGTTTCGCCGTATACCGTTTTCAGCCTGACAGTCTTTCCGTCAAAACGCGAAAGTTTCATTGAGAAATCTTTTCGGCGAAACGGATGCTCGCGATCGGCTGATCCTCAATCGGTCTGTCGTTTGCCGGATTTGTGGTCGTGACCGCTATCTTGTCGACGGTTTCCATACCCCATATAACGCTCCCGAAGGCGGCATACTTGCCGTCGAGCCAGTCGGCGGTGCCGTGACAGATGAAAAACTGACTCGAGGCGCTGTCCATGCTGTTCGAACGCGCCATCGAGACGACGCCGCGGACGTGTTTGAGGTCGTTTTGGATTCCGTTTGCCTCGAATTCACCCTTTATCGTCGCTGTTTGAGTCTTTCCCTGACCGCCCTGTATCATGAAGTTCTTTATTACACGGTGGAATATAGTGCCGTCGTAATAATGCTTAGCGACGAGCGTTTTGAAGTTGGCGACGGTTATCGGCGCGATATCGGGATAAAGCTCGATGAGGATCATTCCGTTCTGCGCGCAGTCGATGAGAACATAGTTCGTCGGCGTGTCCGTCGTGTGATAAACGGCGCCGTCGGCGTTGACCTCGATTTTTTCGGTCGTTTTCGAGCCCCGCTGGCCCGTCTGACAGCCGCACAGCGCGGCGAGAATGACAGACGCTATAATAATGGAAATGATTTTTTTCATGACTTCATATCCTTTGCGAATTCGTTGTATACCGCCGTGACGGCTTTTTCGAACCCGTCGTCGTCAACGCCGATAATGACGTTCATTTCGTCGGAACCCTGGTCGATCATGCGGATGTTGACGCCCGCGCCGGCAATCGCTCCAACGATGCGGGCGGCGGTACCTTTTGCGCGTACCATGTTCCGGCCTACGACGGCGATGAGAGACAGCCCATCCTCTATCGAGACGGCGTCCGGCTCGACGACCGTGCAAATCGTGTTGAGCACAAGCTCTCTGACTGGGGCGATGCTTTCAGTCTCGATTATGACCGACATCGTGTCTATGCCGGAGGGTATGTGTTCGCAGGTCAGGCCGTTGTTTTCAAGCACCGAGAGGACTTTTCTAATGAAACCGACCTCGCTGTTCATGCGGTCCTTTTCGACGCAGATGACCGAAAAGCCGTGCCGCCCTGCAATTCCCGTTATTATGTCTCCCTCTCCGGGGCGGCATTCGGGGACTATGAACGTGCCCCTGTCGTCCGGCCTGTTCGTGTTCTTTATGTTTATCGGTATCCCGACTGTGCGAACAGGGAACACGGCGTCCTCGTGCAGAACAGTCGCACCCATATAGGCGAGTTCGCGAAGTTCGCGGTATGTTATGGTTTCTATCGTTTTCGGGTTTTTCACGATCCTCGGGTCGGCGGCGAGAAATCCCGACACGTCGGTCCAGTTTTCGTAAAGATCGCTTCCCGACACGCTCGCGACGACCGAGCCGGTGAAATCCGAGCCGCCGCGCGAGAATGTGCGCACCGTTCCGTTAGGCATTGCGCCGTAAAAGCCGGGAATCACCGCGCGTTCGCTGCGGCGGAGCGCCTCGGACATTGCCTTTTCTGTCTTAGCGGCGTCAAATTCTCCGTCGTCGCGGAACATGACGACGTCGAATGCGTCGATGAAATCGTATCCGAGAAAGGCGGCGAGGATCTTTCCGTTGAGATATTCCCCGCGGGACGCGGCGTAGTCGCGGCCGCTCATGTGGAGCATCGCGTTTCTGATGTTGTCATATTCGTCCGCCAGGGTGAGATTCATCCCGAGACCGGATATGATGCCGTCAAAACGCTCCGTCACCTTGGCGAAGAGCCCGTCGAAAGCTTCCTTGTCATGCTCACGGGCGAGCTCGTAGCACCGGTACAGCATATCGGTGACTTTCGTGTCGCCGGTGAACCTTTTTCCAGGCGCCGATGGTATTACGTATTTTCTCGTTTCGTCGGACAGGACGATGTCCTTAACTTTGCGGAAATGCTCCGCGTCGGCGAGCGAGCTGCCGCCGAACTTTACCGTTTTCTTTCTGTATTCACTCATTTTGGAAATCTCGTAAAGCGTTAATAACTTATTAATTATAACTCATATCGGCACAAAAGTCAATCCCAGCCTTTTACCCGAAGCAGAACGCGACGATGCCGTTGTAGATCCCCTGAGCAAAGAGCCCGGGGTCAGACGACAGAAGCGCGGCGTCCGACGCGTTTGATACAAAGCCGGTCTCAACGAGAACCGCCGTCATCGCCGTCTGCCTCAGAACGGCCAGCTCGGGATTGGTTTTTGTTCCTCTGCTTGAAAGGCCCGTAAGTGAGCAGAGAGAGTTCAGAATGCACCCTGCGAGGCGCGAGCCGTCCGACGGGGCGTCGTATGAATACACCTCCGCGCCGTGCGCGTCCGGCGACGAGGCCGAATTGCAGTGTATGCTCACAAAATAGTCGGCGCCCCATGAGTTGGCGGCCGACGAGCGCGCCCGGAGCGACGAGCTGTTGTCCGTCCCGAGGACGGTGTCTCGCGTCGTGCGTGAGAGTTTTACGTCAAAACGCGAATCCGCGCCGAGAAGCTCCGCGAGCCGGATGCCTATCTCATAGGTGACGGCGCCCTCGTCAAGGCCGTTGCCCTGAGCGCCGGAGTTGTGATGACCCGCGAAATTGTGTCCCTGATCGACAAAGATCTTTATTTTTTCGCCGGAGGGCGGGGAATACGGTTCCGGATTGTACGCCGTGTAAAAACTGTTCGTTCCGTTCCAGTTGGCGTATATCTCCCCGCTCGGGCTGTCCATGTAAAGCATAAGCCAGAGCGTCGTCACGGGTTCCGAAAGCCGAAAACGGAAATAACCGTTTTCTGCGGCGGAAACCTGCGGAACGGACGTCCAGTTCTCGTTGCCGGGGCAGCCGTCCGAAACGCATACGCGCACGGCGCCGAGCGCCGCCTGCGACGGGTTCGAGAGCGCTTTTAAGTAAACCTCGTTAATCCATACCGTGCTGTCGTATTTAAGAAACCATGTGTACGGCACGTCTCCGTCGAGAAAATACTGATTTCCAGCCCAGCCGAAGAGCGCAAAGACGCTTTTTGCCGATGAAAGCGAAACCGCCGAGAACGGCGACGGGTGAGATGTCGTGAAAAGCGTGTCGGCCGAGACGTTTCTTGTAAATGAAGAAGGCATAGATGGCACCGGCGGATCAGTAACAGGCGGGTCCGTCACCGGCGGATCCGTGACGGGCGGATCGGTCACTGTCGTTTCCGTCGCGGGGGGCGTCGTTGCGGGAGGATCCGTCTCGGTCGTTCCGCTATCCGGCGCTTCTGTGGAGGGAGGTTCCGCCGTGACGGTTTCCTCCGTCTGTGAACATGATTCCTGCGGTGTCGAATCCGGCAGAACGTATTCAGTCTCAGTCAGAGCCGTGACGCCACCGGACGTATCGGTTTCGGGAAAAGACGGTTCGGTGTCATGTTCTGTGCCCGCGGTCGTCGGTTTTTCGGAGTATCCGGAGGTTTCCGGCGCGCTCACGCCGTCCGTGATCTGAGGTGGCGTTGATCCCGGCGCGCATCCCGCGGCGCAAAGGAGCATCGCGGCGAGCGCGAGCGAAACGAATATTCTGAATGGCTTTTCCGATCTGTTTCCTGTTTTCATAACGCCTCTGGCATAACTTTTTATGTATTATATAGCAATTCCACTCCGGTGTCAAGCGCCTGACGGTGTCCACAAATAATCCTTGACAAAAAAGCACCGGTGGTATATAATTATCAGGAATAATCATACCCGCCCACGCGCGGGGAAAACGGAAAAACGGCAAAATATGGAATTATCAAAAAACTATACGCCAAAGGAATTTGAAGGCAAGCTTTACAGAATGTGGGAGGAAAACGGCTGTTTCAAGCCGGCGTCCGACCCGGCAAAACCGAATTTTTCGATCGTGATGCCCCCGCCGAACGTTACGGGGCAGCTCCACATGGGCCACGCGCTCGACTGCGCGCTTCAGGACATCATAGTCCGTGCAAAGCGCATGGAGGGATTCAACACTCTGTGGGTGCCCGGAACAGATCACGCAGGCATAGCGACACAGATAAAGGTCGAGGAGACCCTCAGGAAGGAAAAAGGCCTCACGAGGCACGACCTCGGCAGGGAAGAGTTCCTCAAGGTCGTATGGGACTGGAAAGAGAAATACGGCGGGAGGATAGTCTATCAGCAGAAGCAGATGGGCGTCTCCTGCGACTGGGACAGGTCGGCCTTCACGATGAGCCCCGCGCTTTCGCGTGCCGTCAGGAAGGTCTTCGTCTCGCTCTATAACAAAGGCCTCATCTACAGGGGATTCAGGATCACGAACTGGTGCCCTCACTGCGCGACGGCGCTTTCGGATGCCGAGGTCGAATACAAGGAGCTCGAGGGTGGGTTCTGGTACTTTAAATATCCCGTCAAGGACAGCGACGAGTACGTCGTCATCGCGACGACGCGCCCCGAGACGATGCTCGGCGACACCGCCGTCGCCGTCAACCCCGAGGACGAGAGATACGCTCATCTCGTCGGTAAGACGCTGATCCTGCCGCTCGTTGGACGCGAGATACCCGTCATAGCCGACGATTACGTCGAAAAGGATTTCGGCACCGGCTGCGTAAAGATCACGCCCTGCCACGACCCGAACGACTTCGAGGTCGGTAAGCGCCACGATCTCCCGCAGATAATCGTCATCGACGAGAACGGGAGGATAAACGAAAACGGCGGAAAATATCAGGGTCTCGACAGGTTTGAAGCGCGCAAAGTTATAATCTCCGACATGGAGGCTGCCGGGCTGCTTGTAAAAGTTGAAAAGCTCACGCACAATGTCGCTCACTGCTACCGCTGCGGCTCGGTCATCGAACCGCTTGCGTCGAGACAGTGGTTCGTCGCGATGAAGACCCTCGCCGAGCCGGCAATCGCCGCCGTCAAAAAGGGAGATATCCGCTTCGTTCCCGAGAGATTCAGCAAGATTTATCTGAACTGGATGGAAAACATTCAGGACTGGTGCGTTTCCCGTCAGCTGTGGTGGGGACACCGCATTCCCGCCTTCTACTGCGGCAAATGCGGGCATATTGAGGTCTCCGAAAAAGACGTCGCGGTCTGCCCGGAATGCGGCTCGGATGATATCAGGCAGGAGGAGGACGTCCTCGACACTTGGTTCTCGTCTGCTCTCTGGCCGTTCACGACGCTCGGCTGGCCGGACGACACCGACGACATGAAGAGGTTCTATCCGACCGACTGTCTCGTCACGGGATACGACATCATAACCTTCTGGGTCTCCAAGATGATATTCATGGGCATCGAGAACACGGGCAGAAAGCCGTTTTCCGACGTCTTTATACACGGCCTCGTGCGCGACGCGCAGGGCAGAAAAATGTCGAAATCCCTCGGGAACGGCATCGATCCCCTCGAGATCGTCGACGCCTACGGAGCAGACGCGCTCAGATATGCCCTCGCGACGGGCAACGCCCCGGGCAACGACATGCGTTTCTCCCAGGAGAGGATAGAGGCGGCGCGCAACTTCATCAACAAGATCTGGAACGCCTCGCGCTTCGTGCGGATGAATCTCGATATCGAAAAGATCAAGCTCCCCGACCCGTCGGAGTTCAGTCTCGAGGACAAATGGATCCTCGACAGACTGAACACCCTTATCGGCGAGGTCAGGCGCAATCTCGACGACTACGAGCTCGGCGTGGCTCTTCAGAAAATGACGGACTTCATCCGCGACGAGTTCTGCGACTGGTACATCGAGATCGAGAAGGAGCGCCTCTCGGACAAATACCATCCGGGCAATCCCGTGGCGCAGAACGTGATCGCATACGTCCTGACCGACGCGATGAAGCTCATCCATCCGTTCATCCCGTTCATAACCGAGGAGATATGGCAGGCGCTCCCGCACGATGGCGTGTCGGTCATGACCTCGGAATATCCGCTTTCAAACGCCGGGCTGAGCTTCCCGGAGGCATCCGGCAGAATGGCGGACGTCATCTCTCTCATCGGCGCGATACGCACGCGCCGCGCCGAGATGAACGTCTCCCATTCCCGCAGGACGAAGATATACATAGTTTCTAAGAACGGCTCGTTCGACGGGACGGTCAGCCATTTCTTCACACGGCTGGCATCTGCGTCCGAGGTGATATTCACGGACGCCTACGACGGCTCCGACGCGGTCCAGATAGTCACCGACGCGGCGGTCGCCTACATACCGCTCGCCGACATGATAGACGCCGCAAAGGAGATTTCCCGCCTGACGAAGGAAAAAGAGGATCTCGAAAAGGAGATTTCCCGCCTGACGGCCAAGCTCTCGAACGAGGGCTTCACCTCAAAGGCGCCGGCGAACGTCGTCGAGGGGGAGCGCGCCAAGCTCGAGAAATACCGTTCGTCGCTCGAAGGAGTACTTGCAGCTCTCGGAAAATTGAGCTGAAACGATAAGCACTTATCTTGGCAACGGAACGAGCTTCAGCAGTGCGCAAAGCACTACTTCAAATATCACGTTCTTCAACGCCTGACTTTCGGAGGTGATTAAGATGTTCAGGAAAGTTATTTCGTTTATTGCAATCTCTTTTATATGTCTATCGTTATTATCCAATGTGATTTCGTGTAAAAAAGAAACTGAATACGGTGAGTCTGTATTTGACGATTTGGGTTTAGATAGAGATCACATTGTTGGGCTTCCGACAAAATCTTTGCTCGATGAGTCCGAGATACCGGAGGAATTAAATAACCATCCCGATGTTCCGCTGGGAACACTCTGGCTAGCGAAAATAAACAATAAAATTATTGGATATGTAAACGGGAATTTGGCCGTTATCAGCACAAGCGTTTTTCACGGATATGGTTTTAGAACAGGCGAATATCATCATTTTTACTGTTATAATATCGAGACTGGTGAAATTACAGACAGTGGGCCCTTTAAAAATAATGACGATTTTATAACGGAGGAAGAGGCAGAACAGTTGTTCGAAACCGTTAAGAAATCATACGAAACAAAAGCCGATTAGGCACAGATTCAACTATTCCGTATTTCAATGCGGGATTATCATTATCGATAGGAGGACATTAAAGTGAAAAAGAGAATCGCAGCGGTTTTACTCGCCATGACGTTCGTGCTCGTCTTCGCTTCCTGCTCGGCGATGAGCGGAAAGAACGGTGCGGCGTCCGACGGATATTACGACGGGTATTCCGACCCGGGATATTCATACAGGGAAGACGCGAATCAGGCGCCGATCGAATATGAAAAGACGTCGTCCGAGGCGGCGGCTCCCGACGAAAAGCTCGTCTACACCGGCTCGGTCACCGCGCAGACCAAAAGCGACATAAACGACGTCGTCGCGGGGGTTCAGGGTGAGGTCTCCGCGCTCGGCGGATACGTTTCGAACACGTCCGTCGATAAGAACGGCTCCGGCTACCGCGGTTCGTATCCGACGGCGAGGATCACCTGCCGCGTTCCGTCGGTCAAGTTCGACGAATTTCTCGCCTATCTCCGTGAAAACATGTCGGTTACGGGGAGCAGCACCAACGTCGAGAACATAACCGAGAGCTATTACGCCGCGAAATCCGCGTACGACACATATCTCGTTCAGGAACAGCGCCTGCTTCAGCTTCTCGGAGAGGCGAAAAACCTCGAGGAGATGCTCCTTCTCGAGGACAAGCTCGCCGACGTCCGCCGCAATATACAGTATTACGAAACGATGCTGAAGACCTATGACAACAAGGTCGACTACGCGACGGTCACGGTCAGCGTCACGCAGGTCGTCGAGTACACTGCTCCCGAGCCTTATACCTTCGGCGAGCGCATAAAGGACGCCTTCACGGGCTCGTGGGAAGATTTCTCGGACGGAGCCAAGGATTTCGCAGTATGGTTCGTCGAGGCGATACCGACGCTTATCGTTCTCGCCGCAATCGCTGTCATTATCGTACTTATAATCAAAGGCATAATCAGGGGCAGAAGAAAAAAGAAGGCGAAGGCCGCTGAGCTCGAAGAACAGAAAAGGCTCGAGATCGCAAGGCGCTATCAGGAGGAGCAGGCAAGAACCGGGGCCGCCGCGGAGAATGGACAGAAAGAGTCTTGATCGGCTGAACGAACTCGCCCTCAAGAGTAAGACAGAAGAACTGACAACCGACGAAAAGGCCGAGCGCGAGGCGCTCAGGTTCGAGTTCATAAGCGGGCTGAGGGCTGATCTCAGGGCGCAGCTCGATAGCACGGTAATAGAATATCCCGACGGGCGCCGCGAGCGTCTCTCGGATAGAAATAAAAACAAAAAATAACTTTTTGGAGGAACCCAAAATGGCAAAAGAGAAAAAGAACGGATTCTTTAAGGATTTTAAAGAGTTCATTTCAAAGGGCAACATACTCGACATGGCCGTCGGCGTCGTGATCGGCGGTGCGTTCGGCAAGATCGTCACGAGTCTTGTGAACGATATCGTAATGCCGCCCATCGGAGTGGCGATCGGCGGAGTTGATTTTGCAAATCTCAAGGCGGAGATTCAGCCCGCGGTCCTCGATGAGGCCGGAGAAATTGTCAAGGAAGCCGTGACGATAAATTACGGCAGCTTCATCCAGACAATTCTCGAATTCCTCATCATCGCGCTCTGCATATTCCTTGTTATCCGCGGCATAGTCAAGGCCAAAGCGATTTCCGAGAAGGCAAAGAAGAAGGAAGAGGAAGAGGCGCCCGCTCCCGAGCCGGAACCCGAACCGGATCCCGAGCCCACCGAAAAGGAGCTTCTCGCCGAGATCGTTGAGATCCTTAAGGAGAAAAAGGGAGAATAACCCGTAATCTTTCAGAAAAACCGGCCGGGGCTGTAGCCCCGGTCTTTATGAGGAGAAACGCATGTATTACATAGGAATTGACCTCGGCGGCACTAACATAGCGGCCGGGATCGTTGACGAAAACATGAAGATCGTCCGCAAGGGCTCGGTGCCCACCGGCGCTTTCCGCGACCCCGACGAGATAACAGCCGACATGGCGGGGCTCTGCAAAAAGCTTCTCGCCGACGAGGGATTGTCTGTCAGCGATCTGAAGGCCGTCGGCATCGGCGCACCCGGCTCGATCGACCCCGTCAGAAAGAAAATAATCACGGCGTTCACCATGTCGACGTCGAACTATCCGCTCGGCGAAAAGCTCGGCGAAATGCTCGGGTTCCCCGTGAGCGGGATATTCATGGACAACGACGCGAACGCTGCGGCGCTCGGCGAGACCGTCGCGGGTGCCGCTAAAGGCGCAAAGACCGCAATTATGATAACCCTCGGCACCGGCGTCGGCGGCGGAATCGTCATAGACGGCAAAATTTACGCAGGCTTTAACAATATGGGCGCTGAGATCGGGCACATGGTGATAAAACGCGGCGGCAGAAAGTGTTCCTGCGGGCGCCGCGGGTGTTTCGAGGCATACTGCTCGGCGACCGCTCTGAAGGAGCTTACGGCCGAAGCGCTGTCGAAGGACACTGACAGAAAGAGTATTATGTGGAAAGAGATCGGCGGCGACATCTCCGGCGTTTCGGCTAAAACGGCGTTCGCGGCAAAAAGAAAGGGCGACCGCCTCGGAACGCTCATCGCGGACAGGTATATAAAGGACCTCGCCTGCGGGATAACGAATCTCGTCAACATTTTCCAGCCGGAGGTGCTCTGCATCGGCGGCGGAGTGTGCAACGAAGGCGCGTATCTGCTCGATCCCGTTAACCGTATCGTCAGGCGCGAGCAGTTCACCCATGTCAACAGGATCAAGACTAAGATCGTGATCGCGAAGCTCGGCAACGACGCCGGAATAATCGGCGCCGCGGCGCTTGGAGTGTGAGCTGATGAGAAAAGCGATAATTAAAACCGCGGCCGTTCTGCTTCTTACAGCGCTCGTCGCCGGATGCTTTTCGGGATGCTCGAAGCTCAGGGTGGGCCGTTCGATAGAGATGGGAATCGATGACGGCGAAATACTCCGCTGGGACGTTATCGCCGTTGACGGAGATCGCGCGCTCGTTATCGCGCGCGAGTCGGTGGACTGGCGGCTTTTCAATGATTCGTACGCCTCCGTCACCTGGGAAAACTCGTCCGTCAGGAACTGGCTGAACGACACATTCTATTACTACGTGTTCACCCCCGATGAGAGGGCGAGAATAATAGAGACAGAGATAGAGAACCCCGACAATCCCGATTCTGGCGTTGACGGCGGAGGAAAGACGACGGACCGGCTTTTCCTGCTCAGCTATTATGAGGTCAGGGATTATCTCGGCTATGGGAGCCAGCGCACCGCGTGGAGGACCGTCAGGGCGCACAACAGCGCGCAGCAGCTCAATCCGGACGGATATATCGGCTCGTTCGAGGCGAGATACTGGACGCGGACTCCCGGCGACGATTCACGCAGTTTCCTTTGCGTCGACGAGGACGGGGATTTCGTATCCTGGCCGACCGGCCGCGCCTCTGACCGTCCGGAAAATCAGGGCGGCATTCAGGTAAAAGACGACAAGAACGGCGGCGGAGTCCGCCCCGCAATGTGGATAAAACGATAAAAGATTGCATACCAGCCCCGCGCACGCGGGGCTTTTTTGTGCTCCGTACGAGGCGGAGACACGGTATTTTTTGTTTGACATCGCGCGCGTTTTGTGGTATAATTACAAAGATTATTTATCAGGGGTAGTGTTCGCTTTGGAAAACGTGATTCGGATAATTGCCGTCGGCGACGTAGTCGGTCAGTACTCGACAGAAAAGCTCTGCCGCAACATACGCGCCCTCAAAAGGAAATATCTCGCAGACGTAATGATCGTAAACGCCGAGAACGCGGCGAAGGGCAACGGAACGGACGTTTATTCTGCCGACAGACTGCTGCATTTCGGCGCCGACGTGCTGACGGGCGGCAACCACACCTTCCGCCGGTCTGAAATACGCGACTATCTCGACGGCAGCACCTACGTGATAAGGCCTGCGAACTTCCCTGAGCCCTGTCCCGGAAGGGGATACACGCTCCTCGACGCCTGCGGCCTCAGATTCCTCGTAATGAACGTCCTCGGGCGCGTGTTCATGGACGCGCTTGAAAACCCGTTCCGGACGGTCGAAAGGATCCTTGAGGAGCAGAAGGGAAAATACGACGTCTCGGTGCTCGACGTACACGCCGAGGCGACATCCGAAAAGCTCGCGCTCGCTAATTATTTCGACGGGCGCATAACCGCCGTTTTCGGCACGCATACCCACGTTCAGACCTCCGACGAACGGCTGCTTCCAAAGGGAACGGCATACGTCAGCGACCTCGGCATGACGGGGCGGCCGGATTCGATACTCGGCGTCGACTGCGACGCTATAGTCGAGCACTTCATAACGGGCCGGCCTACCAAGTTCAGCGTCGGCGACGGTGAGACTGAATGCGACTTCGCCGTTATAACGGTTAACAGAGACACAATGCGCGCGGAAAGCATAGAGATGTTCCGCGAAATCATAACAAACTGAAATCAGGAAAATAAATGCGACATACAATTGAGAAAATAACCGAGAGAAAACTCCCCGTGTTCCGCCTTGACGGACAGGTGCTTTTCCCGGGTCACAGACTTTCGACGGAGACAGATGACGATTCCGTCATAAGAATGTGCGAAAAAGCCGAAAAAAACAGAGGGCTGATGCTCGCCGTTCCGCTCAAGCCGGACGGAACGGGCATGGCCTCCTTCGGCGCGACCTGCCGCGTTGAGAGATGCGTGAGGATGCAGGGCGGGTCGGTGAAGCTGCTGCTCGCCGGCGAACAGCGCGCCGAGATAACCGCGCTCGACAAGATCGGACAGACGGTCTACGCCGAGTGTCTTGTAAGGGAGATCACCGAGGAGAGCTCCGACGAGGACGAGACTATGATGCTCGAGCTCCGCAAGAGCGTCGGTGAGCTTTCCGAGTTTCTGCCGCCGCTTTCGGACGAGGTGTCGGCGGAACTGCGCCACGCGCGCCACTCCGGACGGCTCGCTGACCTTATCGCCGCGTATCTTCTAGTCGATCCCGGCGACAAGATAACGGTGCTTTCGGAGCTCAACCCCGAGAAGCGCGCGATGATGACCGACATGCTCCTGCTCAAACAGAAGGAGCTTGTCGCCACACAGATGAGAATACATCAGAAGGTCAAGGCGGCGATCGACCGCAACCAGCGCGATTTCATGCTGCGCGAGCAGATGAAGGCGATACGCGACGAGCTCGGCGTGACCGACGAGGAGGACGAGGAAAACGACCCCGAGATCGTCGAGTACATGGGCAGGATAAAGGCTGCGCTCCTGCCGGACGAAGTCAGGGAAAAGCTCGTCAAAGAGGTCAGAAAGCTCGCAAAAATGCAATACGCGTCCGCCGAGAGCTCGGTTCAGAGAAACTATCTCGACGCCGTTCTCGATCTGCCGTGGGGCAAACGGACGCACGACCGTACGAGCGTCGAAGCGGCTAAAAAGATCCTCGACGCCGATCACGACGGGCTTGACAAGATCAAGGAAAGGATACTCGAGTTCATCGCGGTGCGCGAGCTGAATCCGAATATCAAAAACCAGATAATATGCCTTGTCGGACCTCCCGGAACGGGCAAGACGTCGATCGCGATCTCTCTCGCCCGCGCCCTTAAACGCAAATATGTGAGGGTGTCCCTCGGCGGCGTGCGCGACGAGGCGGATATAAGAGGACACAGAAAGACGTATATCGGCTCAATGCCCGGCAGAATAATCGAGGCAATAACCTCGGCCGGCTCGATGAATCCGCTCATACTGCTCGACGAGGTGGACAAGCTTACGCGCGATGCGCACGGCGATCCGTCATCGGCGCTTCTCGAGGTGCTCGACTCGGAGCAGAACAAGGCGTTCCGCGACCATTTCATAGAGGTCCCGTTCGATCTTTCGGAATGCATGTTCATAGCTACGGCGAACGACGTCGAAAACATTCCGCGCCCCCTCCTCGACAGGATGGAGGTCATAGAGCTCAAGATATACACGCGCTTTGAAAAGCTCGCGATAGCGAAAAACCACCTCATACCTAAACAGCTCAAACGCCACGGTCTCAACCGCCGTCGACTGAAGTTCACCGATGACGCCGTCCTCGAACTGATAGATTTCTACACCGCCGAGGCGGGCGTGCGCAATCTCGAACGCGAGATTGCCTCTATATGCCGCAAGGTCGCAAAGCGCATCGTCACCGGAGAGGTGAAGAGCGTCACGCTCGGCGCCGATGGAATTATAGAATACCTGAACGGCAGAAAGATCATCCCCGACAGGATATACGGCGACGACGAGATCGGCGTCGTTAACGGGCTGGCTTATACCGAGCTCGGCGGAGATCTGCTCCGCGTCGAGGCGGTCTCGATGCCGGGGAGCGGCAAGCTCGAGCTCACCGGCTCGCTCGGTGACGTGATGAAGGAATCCGCTAGGGCGGCGATAACCTACATCCGCTCAAAGACCGGAGAGCTCGGTATCGACCCTGATTTCTATAAAAACCGCGACATACACATCCACGTACCGGAAGGAGCCGTCCCTAAGGACGGACCGTCGGCCGGTGTGACGATAGCAACAGCGCTGACGAGCGAACTCAGCGGCAGACCTGTCAGACGCGACGTCGCAATGACGGGCGAGATAACGCTTCACGGCCGCGTGCTCGCGATCGGAGGGCTTAAAGAAAAGACGATGGCGGCCTACAAGGCCGGCGTCGGAACCGTCTTCATCCCGAAAGACAACGTCAAGGATCTCCCTGAGATCGACGGAACGGTCAGGGATAGCATTACTTTCATCCCGTGCTCGACCGTCGACGAGGTCATAAGGGGAGCGATCGTGGAAAACGCGGAATGAGCGATGAGCGATGAGTGAAAAAGCGCTCATTACTCTGAAAAGAGCCGGGTGGGGGACGGAATGAAGATCAACTTTTCAAAAGCGGATATTTCGGTCTCGGCGGTACGCGCGGAACAGTTTCCCGCGCCGCGGCCCTGCGTGGTTTTCTCGGGACGCTCAAACGTCGGCAAAAGCTCTCTCATAAACGCGCTTCTCGGCAGGAAATCCCTTGCGAGAACGAGCTCGTCGCCCGGCAAGACGGTGACGGTGAATTTTTACGACATAGACGGAAAGATCTGGTTCGTCGATCTTCCGGGGTACGGCTTCGCAAGCCGCTCCTACGGCAAAAAAAAGGATTTTTCAAAGGTGACCGACGACTTTCTTACAGAATATGAAGCACCGCTCCTGATAATTCAGCTGATAGACGGAAAGGTCGGCCCGACGCGGGACGATCTTACGATGCTCGACTGGCTCAACCGGACCGGAGCGGAATACGTCACTGCGGTCACAAAGACCGACAAGGCGAAAAAGACGGAGCTTGACGGGACGCTTTCGCATCCCGGTCTCGCCGGAGCCCGGATATATCCTGTATCCGCCGAAAAGAGGCAGGGCCTTGAGCCGATCATCAGCCGTATAACTGATTTTGTAAAATAATAAGCAACGTACAGAAAAAGAAATGCTCCTGGAACTTATCAGAAACGGTTTTTCCGTTCCATCGTTAATAAGCGTGCTCGTTTCTATACCGGTGATCCTTTTCTCACTGTCGTTTCACGAGATGTTCCACGCGATAGCGGCGAACTCGCTCGGCGACCCGACGGCAAAGCTCGCCGGGAGAATGACGATAAATCCGCTCAAACATCTCGACCCGATCGGCACGATTATGATGTTCATAATCGGGATCGGCTGGGCGAAACCCGTGCCCGTGAACGCCCGTTTTTTCAAAAACCCAAAAAACGGCATGGCGCTGACGGCGCTCGCCGGCCCGCTTTCAAATCTCGGCCTGGCTTTCGTCTCGGACGTTATCGAGCATCTTCTGCGGCTCGTTCCGGTCAGCACCGCCGACTGGTATTACTACCCGCTTCTGATCGTCTATTACATGTTCTGGGTATCGACGTACCTGAACATCGCGCTGGCGGTCTTCAATATGCTTCCGGTGCCGCCGTTTGACGGCTCGCGGGTGCTTTTCGCATTTCTGCCGGAAAACGCCTATTTCGCCGTCATGAAATACGAAAGATATCTTAAATACATTCTCATCGCTCTCGTCTGGACCGGCGTGCTCGACGCCCCGCTCGCTTTTCTGAGAAACGGGATACTTACGGCGTTCGACACTCTTATAGGTCTTGTCATAAGAGTCTGAGGAAAGGCGGATCATGAGTGAGCTGAGCTTTCAGCTCGAGGTTTTCGAGGGTCCCCTCGATCTGCTCCTCGCGCTTATAAAAAAGAACAACGTCGATATATACGACATACCGATCGCCGAGATATGCGATCAGTATAACGACTATCTCCGTCAGATGGCCGAGATGGACATGGAGATAGCCGGCGAGTTCATCGTCATGGCGGCCGAGCTGCTTCTCATAAAAAGCCGCATGCTGCTCCCGAAGCCCGTGACGGACGACGGCACGGAGGAGGAAGATCCGCGTGCAAACCTCGCCCGCCGGCTCGCCGAGTATCAGCGGGCAAAGGAGGCGGCCGCGTTTTTCGCCGACAGATATACCGTCTACGGCGGGCGGCTCGCGAGGGAGACCGAGGTGCTCGACACCCGCGGCGATCTTCCGGATCACATAGACCCCGAGCTTCTGCTGAACGCAATGCGCAGGGTTGCCGAGAAAAACAGTCGCTACGCGGACATCGTCAAGGACTCAGAGCGGGAGATCGAAAAGCTTCTCGCTGCGAAGGTCGTGCCGGTCTCGGGCAAGATAGTTTCGGTGCTAAAAATACTCCGCAGACGCGGCTCGACCCCGTTTGAGGACATACTTATGACGGCCGAAAACCGCTCCGCTCTCGTTGCGATTTTCATGGCGTCCCTTGAGCTGCTCAAGGTTCAGAGAATACATATGACCGTGACGGACGGCGGGCAGGTGATCTTCGTACTGAACACGTCTCACGCCCGTCGGGAAGGAAAAAAAGATGTCGGATCAGACAACAGTTGAAAACGGCGCCTCAGCGGAGGAGAATCTCGATCTCATGAGCCGCGCGCCGGCCGTCGAGGCGATACTTTTCGCCGCGGGTTTTCCCGTAAGATACTCAAAGATCGCAGAAACCTGCGAAATGACGGAGGAGGAGCTCGACACGCTTCTCTCGTCAGAGTATTTCGCGTATGAAAACAGAGGGATCCGGCTTGTGAGATTCAGCGATTCATGTCAGCTGTGTTCAAACGAGTTTTTCGAGCGGCAGGTCAAAAAGGCGCTCGGAATGAGGATAAACGGCGGCCTCTCGAACTCCGCGATGGAGACTCTCGCCATAATCGCGTACAATCAGCCGGTGACGAGGGCGCTTATCGAGCAGATACGCGGCGTCGACTGCTCATACGCCGTGACGACGCTCATCGAGAAACAGCTCATCGAGGTGACGGGACGGCTCGACGTCCCCGGCAAGCCGAATCTTTACGGCACGACGGAGACGTTTCTGCGCTGCTTCGGCTTCGCGTCGGTCGGCGAGCTGCCTGTCAGCGAGGTCGTCGAGACGGTTAACGATCGCATAGCGGAAGCCGAGAGCGAAAAAGAAAACAAAGAGAATGCAGAATGCTGAATGCAGAATGAAAAACAGATGACCGGGGAAAACGACCGCAACGCATAATCGGGAATTATCCAGTATGTCGGGGAGGACAAAAAGCGCATGATTGCTGTTTACATAATATGCGGCATATTGCTGCTTTTTGTCCTGGTCGCGTTTCTAAGGGCGAGCGTTCACGCGGTGCTGAACGATTCCGGAACGGAAATCTCGGTAATAATACTGTGTTTCACGATACGGCTCGTGCCGAAGAAGAAAAAGCCCGTCCGCCTGTCGGACTATGAGATAAAGAGATTCCGCCGGAGGCGGATAAAATATCTCCGCAGAAAGGCCGCCGCGGAGGAGAAAAAGCGCAGGAAGAAAGAAAAGAAAAAAGCGGACTCCGAAAAAAAGGCGGAAAAAGAGAAGCGCTCTCCCGTCGATACCGCGAGGACGATCCTCGACGCCGCGAAATGCGTGCTCCCGCCGGTGCTTGAAAAATTCGGCAGATATCTTTATCTTAAGATCGACGCCCTTGCCGTTATCGTCAGAGGCGGGGAACCGGACGAGACCGCGATCGCTTTCGGATATTTCTCTCAGGCGTTTGCGTACGTTTCAGAGTTCATAAACGGCGTCAAGGAAATAAAATACGGTGCGGGAGCCGAAGACCGGTTCGGCGTCGCCGTCGACTTTACGGGCGGAAACGTTTCGGCGGACGCCGACGTGACGGCCGGAATGAGAGTCTGGCAGGCAGTCGCCGTTGCGATAACCGCGCTGAGGCACCTGCCGAAGGGCACGCTTTCGGCGTTTGGCGGCAAAAAGGACAAAAAGTCCGGGCAGGACAAAAAGGACAGACCGGGCAAACCGGGCAAAAACAGTAAAGAAAACAAAGCGGCTCAGGCCGGGGAGGACATACAAGATGGAAAACAGCATGAGTGAAATGATAAAGGCGTCGCTCGAAGGGATATCTGCTATCGCCGGGACCGACACCGTCATCGGCGAGCCTATTGAGGCCCCCGGCGGGACTGTCATAATACCCGTGTCGAAGGTCTCGGTCGGATTCGCCACCGGCGGGCTCGACTATCATCCGAAATCTGTGCAGAAAAGCAAAGACGAGACCAAATCCGTTCCGTCGTCGCAGAGCAAACCGTGCTTCGGAGGCGGAGGCGGGACCGGAATATCCGTCACGCCCGTATGCTTCCTTGTCATCACAAAGGAAGGCAAGGTCGAGATACTTAACGTCGGCGACCCGGCGTACGCCCATCCCGCGGTCGGAGTTGTCGATGCCGTCGCGTCGTTCGTTGAAAAATCGCCGGAAATCATCGTGCGGCTTAAAGAGTCGCTTTCCAGCGGAAAGAACGAGCCCGACGATCTCGACGACGAGGCCGTTAAGGACGCCCTCGGGAAGGACGGGGAATGACGTCTTCCGGTTGCGGCATCAAGCTGCAGAAATATATAGCCGACAGCGGGATCATGTCCCGGCGCGCGGCAGAGAAATGCATTCTTGACGGAACAATCACGGTAAACGGCGAGCGCGTTGAGATCGGGCGCAGGGTGAACCCCGGAGCCGATGCCGTCGCTTATCTCGGCAAGCCGGTCACGTATCCGACGGTGCCGTCGTACGTTTACATAATGCTGAACAAGCCGCGCGGCTACGTCACCACGATGAGCGACGAACACGGACGGAAATGCGTCGCCGAGCTCGTCGCGGACGTCGGATGCAGGGTATTTCCGTGCGGACGGCTCGACGCCGAGTCGGAGGGGCTTCTCATCCTTACGAACGACGGCGAGTTCGCGAACGCGGTCACACATCCGGCGCGGCACATTCCGAAGCGCTATCTCGTAAGGGTTAAGGGCACGCCGACGGAGCGACAGCTCGAGGTTCTGAACGGCCCTATGAGAATAGACGGATATCTGACGATACCGGCCGACGTGACCGTCGTCACGGCGGAGGAGAATCAGTCGGTGCTCTCGGTGACGCTTTACGAGGGCAGAAACAGACAGATCCGCAAAATGTGCGAAAGGACCGGCATTCTTATAAAGCGGCTGCGCCGCGTCGCCGTCGGAGACCTCGAACTCGGAAGCCTCGCCCCCGGTCTATGGAGGCATCTCTCCCGCGCGGAGGTCGACGGGCTGAGAAACTACTGAACGCCCGGACCGTTTGTTTCTGCAAGTTGGAAAACAAAAAATTGCAGAAAAGCGCAAAAAACTCTTGACACGCGTACGGAAAACGATTATAATTTACTCCGTTATTTCATTTCTGAAAGGAAAGCACTCATATGCATATCAACAATGAATATCTGAACGGCATCTATGAAAAGACCGTTAAAACAAATCCGGGAGAGCCGGAGTTCCATCAGGCCGTGGGTGAGGTCCTCGCCTCGCTTGTTCCGGTCGTAGAAAAACGTCCCGACATAGTCAAAGCGGGTATCATTGAAAGAATTGTAGAGCCAGAGCGCTTTCTCCGCTTCCGCGTCACATGGGTAGACGACAGCGGAAACGTTCAGGTGAACCGCGGATACCGCGTACAGTTCAATTCGGCGATCGGCCCGTACAAGGGCGGCATAAGGCTACACCCGTCGGTAAACACGTCGATCCTCAAGTTCCTCGGATTTGAGCAGATCTTCAAAAACTCCCTGACAGGCCTGCCGATGGGCGGCGGCAAAGGCGGCTCCGACTTCGATCCCAAGGGCAAGTCCGACGGCGAGGTCATGCGTTTCTGCCAGGCGTTCATGAGCGAGCTTTTCAGGCATATAGGTCCCGACACAGACGTTCCGGCCGGCGACATCGGCACGGGCGCGCGCGAGATCGGCTATATGTTCGGCCAGTATAAAAAGCTTGTCAACGAATATCACGGCGTTCTCACCGGCAAGGCGCTCTGCTGCGGCGGCTCGCTCGCACGCAAGGAGGCGACCGGCTACGGACTCTGCTATTTCACCGACGAGCTTCTCAAGGATCACGGTACAAGCTTCGAGGGCAAGACGGTCGTCATCTCCGGCTCGGGCAACGTCGCCATCTACGCATGCGAAAAGGCGACCCAGCTCGGCGGCAAGGTCGTCGCGATGTCCGACTCGAACGGATTCATATACAATAAGGACGGGATCAAGCTCGACGTCGTCAAACAGATCAAAGAGGTCGAGCGCGGACGCATCAAAGAGTACGCCGCGCGCGTTCCCGGCTCGGTCTATACCGAGGGCCGCGGTATCTGGGGCGTTAAGTGCGATATTGCGCTTCCGTGCGCAACTCAGAACGAGCTGAACGGCGAGGACGCCGACAAGCTCATCGCAAACGGCGTTTACGCGGTCTGCGAGGGCGCAAACATGCCGTCGACACCGGAGGCGGTCGAAAAGCTCCAGGCGGCGGGCGTTCTCTTCGGTCCCGCCAAGGCTGCCAACGCAGGCGGCGTAGCCACCTCGGGACTTGAAATGTCCCAGAACTCGATCCGTCTTTCATGGACGTTCGAGGAGGTCGACGAGCGGCTTCACGGCATAATGAGAAACATCTACAAAAACGCTTCTCAGGCGGCGAAGGACTACGGCATGGAGGGCAACCTCGTAGCCGGCGCGAACATCGCGGGCTTCATCAAGGTCGCCGACGCGATGCTCTGGCAGGG
>JAEEGL014946180.1_pt1 | contig 27093 bp, 43 predicted proteins | sample 9134231 | NCBI WGS metagenome assembly JAEEGL01 (sample SAMN16246548, study PRJNA631951) | gut metagenome | biome: gut microbiome; feature: rumen; material: fiber-attached | host: Bos | place: Iran: Karaj | collected 2018-10 | reverse complement strand
TGAACCCAGCAGTCCATTGCTAATTCATTCATTGAAGGAAATTTGCTAATGAATCTTTTTATCTGCCTAGACACTACGACGTTTGAACAAGCAACATCGTCAAGTTCACGGAGATTGATTTTCTTTTCAGCAGCGTCTTTTTTTGCAATTTCTTTCATACGTAAGTCTCCCTATATGTATTATTAGTCAATAACTATCCATTCTTCTGTATCTTCTGGTGTAATAATCTTTTCTGCGCCATCGTATTCTTCAATACGATACTGATTGCTTGTGATGGTCACAATAGTAAGATGCGAGTAACTGCCACTTGCTTTGTCGCCCAATGCCTCAACTACGGAGACTAAATCTCTGTGATGGCGCTTATGATCAAACCAACTCGACACGTCCATGCATAGAGATTCTCTACGAACTGCAGGCGCTTTATTAGGTTCATATACTATATGCTTTTTTGTGCAGGCCTCTATGTACTTGCATAGGTATTGATCTTTGCAGTTTTCTTGTAGCCATGTAACAGCTTCAATGGAGAGCTTAAACATGCCGTGGCACGTATTGATTACTACCTTATGCATTTAGTCCTCCTCTATGATATCCCATAAGAAATCAACATTAAACTCATAGCACTCATGACCGGACTGCGGACTTATGAAGTGACTATATAGAACCTCAGAGTTGTTTTTAATAGACCCATCTTCAAGAGATTTATTCAGAAGTTCAATAAGTTGCCTTACAGTGATGGTACCCATAACAGTGCCTCCTTAAGCAGCAACAAACTCACTAAACGTAATAGTGTTATTTGCATTAAAAGTTACACGTCGGTTGTTCGGGGTAACAATTATACACTGCGGCGGAACAAGGTGATTCATTCGCATGAAATCAAAACAAGGACCGAGATCTGCATTAGTGTAAAGAAGGTCAGGTTTGTTAGACACACCGGTAAAGTAGTACAGCTTGAACATATCGTTTACCCCACAATCGAGAAGAGTTGTGTAAGAACCAGACCGACAAAGTTAGCAAGTTCATTAACGAACAAGCATGCAGTGAAGATCACGGGTATTAGCACGATTGCTGTGATAATGTCTTTATCCATAAACCCTCCTTATCCTTAATGAATGGATCCATTCCATTCATTTTATGAGTTATTTATAACACACATTGCAGTGAGTGTCAACTAATTTTTTCTAATTTGACGAATTATTTTTAGTTTCAAAGTAATCAATCATGTCTACCACGATTGATTATGGCAATATAATATCACAGTCCAATATACGTGTAAATAGAAAAATCAAAAATTTTAGTATCAGACTGTATCAGAATTCTTATACAAACTGATACAATTTTCTTAATTTTCTATTGACAAATATATAAAATATGTTATAATAAACAACTTTACCGGAGAATATATAGATTCTCCGGTGTACATATATTATAATATATCGCGTTAGAAGATCATGCTACGAAGGAATGACTCTTTAAGAATTTCGCACGACTCAGCGGAGCGTTCTGGTCGCCAGTATTCAATGACAGCATGAGTCAATCGCAAACTCCTTGCCGATACATTTTGACCTTGCACTGTTGCAACCTTACCGTAGTAAGTTGGGTTTAATTTAACACCGCCATCATCTGATATTACAGTGGCATCCTCTTTAATATAATCTGATACATTAGAGCATGTTGCAATAGGATGTGTTACTATTGAGCCATCATCTTTTTCCATCTTTATGGAAAAGACAAAACCCACAACAGTATTTTCGTTGCGTGTACCATCTGTACCTACTACATAGTCAGTGATAAACGCGTCTATATCGCTTGCTGTATTATCAGCAGTAGATCGTTTTACTTTTACACAATCGATAGTGCGTGAAGAAGTTGCATGATATACGGCATTCTTATTTTTAAGAACTATACCCTCACCATTGTTTGAAACAATACGATCATAAAAATCGCGTTTTGCATCTGGATACTTGTCTGTGTTTTCAACTACAGGGTTTATATCGCAACAAAATCCACTTTTTCTTAACATGCTTGTAAGTTTCATAGCATGCTTATGGCGTTCAATCCATATACTGTCAATGAGTTTATCGCCATCTTGTAAACAGTCAAACACAATAAATTTAAGTGGCGACTTTTTCTGTACTTTAATAGAGTCAGCAGGATTAAGTGCTAATATAGCAGCTGTCGATTGTAGCTGTGTAAGACACCTAACATTTGTTTCAGCTTCAGGGTTGGTACTAATAACCTCACAATCTAGCACAAAATTGTGTGGATAATTAAAGTCTTTTGAAGTAACATATACTGTGTCACTGTAATCTTGCGGCAAATAATCTTCTACTGAATTATTACGACTATAAAAATGAAACTTCTTTTCAGACGCGTCCCATAAAATTAGTTGTCGTACTCCGTCGATCTTTTCTTCTGCAATCCAATCCTGTGATTCCCATACTAGTTGTTGCTGTTCTTGTTTAAGATCTTTAATACGCCTACATAGCTGAGGGCACTCTATAGACAGCATGAATGACAAAGACCATGGGATGTTATCCTTTGAGCCATACTTCTCGTTAATAAAATGATCCCTAAGTGCTTTAACATAGTCATCTTTCATTAATTTACGACCAGCAGGTACAACTGTAAGTCCTAATGAGGCGCACTGATTGCTTAAATAATCTATCCTCCGACCACACTCTATACTCATGCTATCACGCTCCTATTATAAGTTACCTGTGTTACTAGTAGTCATAGTACATAACACAGGTAACTTATTTAACAATTATGTTAATTAGTGTTCAGTGTTATCTTGCGATATATCACTTACAACCTCAAGACCGTTTTGTAGCAATTCTATTTTTACATATTCATCTTGCACTTTATCATCGACATCACGACCTGCTTGTTTTGCAGCAGCTAATTTAACAATTTTCTTATACTTATCTTTCGGAGAAAGATTTGCTTCCTCCGCTTCAACAGCAAGAACGTCATTCATATAGTCGTTCTTTTCGCAAATATCACATTGCAAAGGATCCATCAAATTGATTGCTTCTGCAACAGTGTGTTTTGCATCATTTGACGGGCGAGTAAATTTTGACACATCAATAGAAATTGTAATTCCTCTGTCTTTTATTGCGTCAAGATATACGTCAAGTAGATCTTCTTTTCCTGTTGCATACGCATTAGTCACAATATCGACAAGATGGCGAAATGTTGGCGAAACACGGTCAGGATACTTTTCCGACTCTTCTGATTTCGACAAACAGTCATCACCCCAACCGCGACCTCTATAATGCAAATAATCTTTTACCTTCATTAAGGTATTGCGGTCAATACCTGTTTGACGCGAACACAGTTTTGCAATTGCGTTCATATCCTTCCAGAGTGCCGCTTTTTCATTGTGATACTGAATACCCTGATCAATACAATTGACATTGGGTGACTGTTGCGACTGTGCTTGACTTTCAGGCATAACATAACCTCCTATGGTAAGTTATAATAATATACACATAAGTGTGTGACTAATCATACACTTATTATCTTATTACAGCTGAACCGCGTCAACTACATAACCTTTCGACTCAATTTCCCAGTCTTCACATGGCGACGTGAAGCGAAAATCTCTATACCAATCATTCATTTTGAAACGATCCCACCTCGACTCACGGTGATGCAAAATAACCTTATAGCGCCTAGACTTCCAATCGACAATCAATGTGTTTTCACCAGAAAAGACCGCGCGTTCTCTGTAATTAGAGACATCAGTAATTTCTTTTGCAATCCCAATAATCATTCTTTGTGGTACACCGTGTAAACAACTCGGTTTGTCTTTTCCGTAAATAGGGTACACATAGTACGTTGCCATGGAAGCGTCTCCTTTGTGTTATTAGTTGCAAACGAATGAGTTGTTCATCCATTTATTTTATGAGTCATTTATAACTCATTTTGAGGATCTTGTCAACAAGAATTTTCATTATTTTAGTAAAAATTCAAATCGACAAAGAGTATCAAACGAAGTTCGTTCGTTCATTTGATAGGTATATAATAACACAATCAGTAAAGTATGTCAATAGAAAAATTAGACTTTGCGAAAATTTTTATTTGCACTTGCTTGTAATAATCACTGTTCCTTATAAACACGATGCTTGTTACGAATTGCCTTATAACGCAGATCAAACAACTTTGTAACACCGCCCATAGCACATTCAGCTATTAGACATTTTTCTTCCTCGGATAGCTTAAAACACGCGTCTGTTGTTCTAACAAGCTGATCAACTACACGACCTATCACATCAAGTTTTTCTTTATCAGTGAGTCGTTCATAGTAATTCGTATTCATGTGAACTCCTTTTGACATCGAGCGGATCAATTTCCGTTCAATTTATGAGTACATGGTAACACAGTTTGCTGAATCTGTCAACAAGAATTTTCAGCGATTTTTGAAGTTTCCTGTGTCAGATTGTCAACGAATAATCAGTTGGGTTGTTGTCCCTCCAGATTATGAATGTATAGTATCACAGTTTACCGCATGATGCAATAGAAAAATTCTGAAAAATTTTACGAGATTGTGTCAGTTCTGTATCAGAAAATTGAAACTTAATATTATATCATGATTTTTACTATCTGTCAATAGAAAATTCAGGAAATTTTGCTATTATATAAATACAGAAAATCCGCAATATAATAGTATATTGCGGATAAATTTATTGTGTAACCAAAACAAGACCTTCAATAGCAAGCTCTAATGACTCCGTTGCAATTGAGTCATTCATTACATTCAAGTTCGGACCGTCCCATTTGACAGGAACAGCATTTAGTAACTTATATGATATATGCTCGCCACTATCATCATTTATAGTTATTAAAATATCTTTTCTATACACTGTGCCGTTAAGAACATTATTGACCCACTGTATAAACTCTGTGTCTATCAAGCCTCTCTTTAAGGTTACATTTCCATACGAAGCATGACCTATTAATTTATGTGTAGTACTATTTACACCGCCCTCTTTTAGATCTGTTACTTCTATTGAAGCGGACAGCCCTGTAACCTCTTGAAACAAAGCTAGTACTTTTCCTTCATTGCAGATCTCAACTTGAAAATTAAAAGATGCAAAAGGCTGTTGCATACTATCACCTATATACTTATAAAGGCCCTATGTGTAGGGCCTAAATGTTTAACGTCGCGGGCCTGGATGATGACCACCATGATGTGGTGGAGGAGGCGGGTGATGGCCATGTCGTCCATGGTGTGGGGGTGGTGGAGGTGGTGCAGGTCGATAATAACGATGGTGATGATATCTTACAGGCGGTACAGGAGCTACATACCGTAGTTCACATTGAGTATGCGGTACTGGTAATAAGACTGTGTAGCAATGCTCTACATATCCAGGAGGTATAACACGTGGTTGGGCTATAACTGTTGCTGGAATTAGTAACATTAGTAATACAGCTAGAGTGATTAGCAGATGCTTCATTTTGTTTCCTCCTTCTGTGCAGGGGTTCTTGAATTGAAAGACTTCTTGTATGATAATACCTCGCCATCTTTCATATAATAGCAAATGTAAAATGCACCTGTCTTATCAATATGACAGTCATCAGGATTAATGTACATTTGATTTGTAGCACAGCCAAAAATCATAGTTGGGAGTGCTACAAATAACACAAGTAAAATTATTTTAGCAACACTCATAATAGAACCTCCAGTGTGTAATGTGAAGCCTATCATAAGTGGCTTCACTATTTAATCTTTGATATTGGCATCCTCTAGCAGATAGAAGTGTCTTTCATAGACATGTAAACTACCGCAGTTGTAAATCATTTTGCCATTTACTACATTAAGGCCATTCGATTTAAGTGCCTCTAACAAATATGACTGCACGTAATCATGCCAGAGTTTATCGTTGCAATATCCATACACAGCATCCTGACTTCTCATAAAGACTGTATAGTCTAAACGAAATTTATTTTCATCTATCTCATTTAGAAAATGCTGCGTTGCGTAAGTACACATGAAATCGTGCATACCGTTAGCATTACAGTCAACTTGCATTGACGGTCGATTATAGATCATACATGCTTCACGCGTATAGTGATCGTCCATTAAACGATCTACACAGTGTTTAAACTGATTACCATTTTCGTAACTCCAGATGCACCACCCATAGTTACTATTTATCTTACTGTCTTTATCGGCACACATTTGCCAAATTTTCGGAACGTCACCTGGAATGTCATTAACAAACACTGATTGAGACTCATACCACTGAATTTCACGCTTTGCATAATCATAGTTTGGTTTTCTAATAATTGAATCAGAGTCAGCTAAAAAGTGAGCATTCTGAATCTCTACAGTCTTACCATACTTACCTATACGAAAACATCTATCACGGTATAAACTTACAAGCTCTTTTTTAATATCTTTAGTAGTTGGGATGCTCATTGACTAACCTCAAAGAAAGTTAAATAAACCTAACAAAGACGCGGTGATCTGTGTTAGGTTTTATATACATAGCTATGTAATTAAGTTAAACAATTGTCTGTTTAGTATTGTCTACAAATAATATGTCGTTATTGTTACGTGGTATAGTATCCCAATTGTCTATGATTCTAACAGCCTCTGATACAATCCACTGTGCAGTTCTTGCAGGAACATTCTGACCAATCTTTGCATAATTGCTATTTATAGACCCTTGTAACTCATAATCAATAGGCATACCCATTAAGTGAAGATACTCTCGTATTGTGTACAATCGATCTTCTTTATGATGCAGCAATGATGGAATTGTCTTAAACATCACTGCAGGTACTGTACCATCTTGCTTTGGGTACCCAGGAAGCATACAATAATAGTTCTTACCTGCGGCTATCTTATCACGTATGTGCCGCATTAGATGCGATAGTGATTTTACCGCCTTCTCTGGATAATTAGAACTCTCTGCAAACTTGCAAACGTCTTCATATAAATCGTTATCGATAATCACTTTAAGAATCCAAGGATCTACAGAGGACCTATAATCAGGACCAAACTTATGCTTAATGTATTCAATAAACAATTTGTTTGTGTCACTCATCTCAACTGCGACTTGCTGTGTAGCATCAGATGGTAGCCTTGAGAAAAATTCTTCTATAGATGCAGGTTTGTTTTCAAAATTAAAATCAGGTGTACCAATTTCGCTGTTACGATGCTTTATAAACAACACAAATGTTCTCGGACGACGTTGACAGTTATCATGTAGTCTAGTATCAGTCTTGTAATACACTATTGAGTAATCGTACTTTTTCGCAAGTGCATTTAATGAATCTCTTACACTAGCGCCTGTGTTTGAAAACAGAGTAGGAGCATTTTCAAATATGTAAATCTTAGGGCAAACTTTACTTAATGCAAACTCTGCATTCCATAACATGTTGCAATTGCGCTCATCTTTAGTGTCTTGTGATGCAATGGTTGCCTGCGATAGCCCAGAGCAAACTGGCACAGATACAACTAAATCTGTATTTGAATAATCAACTTTTTCTGTTGTCCATTCAGGATCATCAATAAGATCTACATCAAAATCAGTCCGCTGAAATGGCGCTTTATTAAACACCTGATATGGCGGCAACTCATTATGATCTTTATACCACTTTAATAGACCGTATTCATTGCCTACTGATGTAATATCTCCGTTCTTATTATGCTTTACTGTGGTAAGCCCTGGATAGCTTATGATCCAAGCGGGAGGAACTCCTATAGCAGCTTCAGCACCTATAGCCATTCCTCCAGTTAGTGGCTGTATAACACCGTATCTAATATTGCTCATACTAAAACCTCGTCAAATATATCGTGTACAATCCTATTATCAAAGTATCTGTCATCTAACAAGCTATACAAATCGTTCAGCAGTGATCTGTACTTTTTCTCATCATTATTTAATTCGCTTATCTTATATAGCAGCTCATCTGGCGACGCTACTTTAATATAGTCTGGAAATAGATTATACTTTGTATTGCTACAGTCGTAATCATTCTTGCACCAAAATGGAATGATACCATAGTATAACATAGAGAACACTTTTTGTGTAACAAAGTCAGGATGTTTCTTTGATGGTGGAATGACTAGTGTATACTTTGTATTAAACATTATGTCTTCCATTTCACACATGCCTTTGTTTATGAACCTATCAGACACTCCTAACTTCTCAATACAGTCAGTTATAACTTTTGGGCTATTCCATTTACCATATATAATGGTATCACTGAAATTCTTAAACACCCATTCATTAATATACAGCAGCTTATCTAATGACTGATTAGATGGTGCGTTGCATGTAATAATGAAGTTATTTGTCTTATTTATATTACGCCAATCAATTTTCTTCTTGCCTAACAACCATAGCTTTTCAATTGGCTTATATGTAAGTGGTACTATATATTTCTCACGAGTTGATTTATTAGTATATCTCTGCAATTCAGTGGTACCACTCATTTGTGTCCATATTGCAGTAGGTGCACTCATATCATAGGGTACTCTTTGTAGTTCAGTAACGTCATCTACAAGGTAATATACTGGAATGTCGTATTTTTTAGGTACAGCCATAATGTGCGAAAAGTGCTTCTCGCATTCTCGTAATTTTAATGGGGTACCTTTCCACGACAAATAACCTTCATTGTACTCTGCTAAAGGTGCATATCTGCAATACCAGTAAATAGCTAAATCAAACTTATATTGTTTACAGTACTCAACTGCAACTTCGTACTTCTCTTTTGTAGAGTCTTTCTTAAGTTCTCTAATTGGTGTCTCTATGTCAATTAAATTTGATGGTATGTTGCTCATTGATGAAATATCATTTGAGCCTATGTAGTAAAATGTATGCTGTGGGTATGATAGCACTATATTGAGTATAAATAGTGCTGCAACGTCAAACCCGCCATAGGTCTTCATTTTATCTGGGCAGCTTGTAAATCTACAAGTGTCTAATTTCGATATTAAAATATTCATAGTATTGCCTATATATAAGTAGGTACTTAAAAAGCTTACTTGTATATAGATATAATAAAATTCGGATCTTATAAGATCCGAATTTTATTTAAGTGTTGTGTGACACGACCCACTGGGCAAGATCTAAAAATGCACCTTGCCCGCCAATTGACTCTGTTACATAATCAGCTGCTAATTTAGCCTCCTTTCTGGCATTAGCAGGTGACGCAAAATAAGTAACAGTGCTCTTCACAGGAACATCACTAATGCCATCACCAAAGAATACTGAAAACTCGTAGTCGTTTTCTTTAATGTAATCTTTAACCCAAGTAACCCTATCAGCCTCTGATACATTGAAAATAGGGCACTTCATGTCTTCAATGCGTTTTCTTGTAATTGGAAAACCTCTTTTATCAGCAGAGATAAATACAACGTCTATACCATTTGCCTTTAGTAATTTTACGCCATCATTATCATGCGGCCCAAATACCTTTGCAACCTTACCATCTGCCGTATAAATATAACGACCATCTGTTAGGCAGCCGTCAACATCACTAATCACAACACTTTTATTAGACATTCCAAAACTCCGGGTGCTTAATGTAGAACTTGTTAATTAGCATCTTGCCTAAGTAAAATAAGAATTTAGAATAAGGATATACATGACATGCAGCAATATTCAAAAATATAATTGCAGTCATTAATTCAGATTGAGTATAGTCATATTTGCAAGACTGCAGCAAGTATGTTTTCAAAGCATCTTCACACTCTGTGTCAACAAGAGTTCTATGAATGTCTATATGAATATCTTTCTTTGACTTATTCTCTACTGTAAACAGATTATCATGTACCATCGAGTGATTTACGATCAGCGAGTGCCACATCTTTGCAATATCGTAGTAAATGTCGCCTATCATTGTCTTGCCAAAGTTCTGTCTCCAGTCAAGCATAATGTATTTGTCACCATCAACTAAAATATTTTCAAGATGAAAATCACCATGATAGTTATTTGTAAATAAGCCTTTCTTTGCAAGCGACTCCCAATCAAGTGAACTAATTAGAAGCGTAGCAGACTTGCACTTTACACCGTTTACTACGCAGTCTGTGTCAATATCTTCATACTCATCACAGTATTTTTTAATGCGAGATAATGTTTTATTTTTATAGAAGTCATTGTAAATAGCAATCTTTTCTTCATCAGAGATGTCTACATACTCTACGTCAAGATACTTGTTCATAATGTCGTATAGCATATCTGCAGTGATTACTTTTGACGCAATCATGCCATCAGCCCTCTTATATGCGTACACATTAGTAGAGTGACTTAATAGTTTTGGCAGCGAAATGTGATGGCTTCTTTGTTTGTCACATAAACATGTACTAAACCGTGAAACTCTATCAGCGATAAACTTTGGGTCTACATGAAATTTAATAACTCGGTCGTCAATAAACCAGATTGCCTCGTCTGGTTTTTCTAATACAGTCTCTTCCATCTGCGAAGCATAGATCTGTTTATAATGTTCAAATGACTGACGATTACCTGTGTCTATCCACTCATCAACGATATGTGCGTCTAAACTTGTTAGATTAACAAGACCGTATGTTTCACCACCTGAAATAAATGCGTCTTTGTTAGAATCATAAGCCGCCCAAAATTCTTTATAATCATATATGAATGACACTCCAACGTACGGCTTTAAGTCTCTATCGTATTCTGTATCTTTTGGGTAAATGCCAACTACGCGTCCGTCTTTAACGCGCATGTGTCTATAACTGTAAAAGTCACCACAATCTGATACGACTGCCCAATTTGATTTATAACTACACTTGTTTATGTTAAACTTTGGTAGTACTGTATCGCATGACCAAAACAAGAATGGTCTCTGTAAAAGATCATAAGCACAATGCAATGAATACCCTAAACCAGAACCTTCACCTTCATACTTGTCAACTAAAACAAACTTAATATTTTTGTCGGGATGGCATGCTTCAACGACTTGTTTAAGAAGATCACCTTTATACCCCAATAAAATAATTATCTCATCATTGTTTGAGAACTGATTTATAATATGTGAAATAACAGGCATGCGTCCTAATGTACACATTGCCTTAGAGTAATTCTTTGTGAATGACCCTAATCGACTGCCTAAACCTGCTGCAGGAATGACTATTGTTTTAGTCGTTGCCATTGATAGCCTCTTTTATTCTATTGACATTAAAATTAATCAAATCAGCAATACACATATTTTTCGTGTACTCATCATTCTTAAACATCATGCTTGAACCACTAACGCAAACGTCTGCACCTAATCTTGCATAATCGCCTACTGAACTAAATTTAACAGACCCATCTACAAATATATACACTTCAGGCGACACAGACTTAACAAGTTTAATTCTTTGTTTAACTTCAGGTATAAATGAGTCTGTACCTAAAACCCCAGGTGAGATTCCCATAAACATTACGCCATCAAGATACCCTAATGTAGAGGCAATGTCAATGATGTCAGCAATAGATGAAGTTGGTGTGAGAATGTTAAATGCAAGACCTATCTTCAAATTAGGGTATTCTTTACGAAGCATTTGCAATGTTCTCATTGGATCTTTTGTTGCTTCATAATGAAATATATACCAATCTGAATAAGGTGCTATTACAGGTGCAAACGAGTATGGATCATCTACCATTAAGTGACTGTCAATAACTACACGGCTGCCATATCGTTTGCGAAGCGACTGTGCTAACTCTGGAGAAATACCATACCGTGGTACAAAGTGGCCATCCATAAAATCAAAATGCAGCCAATTAAAGTTTTCATGTTCAATAATTACGTCTAATTGTGAAGACACGTTAGAGAGATCGCAGCAAATAAGTGATGTACTAATTTTCATAGTCTTACTCAATATTTGAATGAAATTGCTTTGTTTCATTTAAGTTAATGTTAAGCTTATCAATAAGCATAATAGTTACAATGTCAAACAGTATAAACATTGCTTGCTCTGTTAAAGTTGTCATTGGCTGTATTGAGTTTATTTTTGATGGATCATCAGCAGAGTTAAGACCGCCATTGCATGTCTTAAATTTGATAGTTAAATCAGCTTCTTTACCCATCTTAGAATCTTCATTGCCAACAAATGCAACAACTTTGCCATTTGCCTTTGTTCTAAAGATGTCCATTATGTTTGCAACAGATTTTGTTGTGCCTGAATTAGAGCAGCAAATAAATATGTCATTCTCATTCATTGGTGGTACGTAGTTGTCACCAAACCAATATGCTTTAATCCCTAAATGATTTAACCGCATCATAAACGCTTTCAGGCCGAAACCCATACGTCCTGCTGAATAACCTAACACCTTTACATTAGGAATAGATAGAATGTCAACTAACTTGTTAAGCTTTGATTCGTCAATAGAATCTAGCACTTCTTTGATTTCATTTTGTACTTTATCAACAAGATCACTGTAATGCATAGTTCTTACTCCTACTAACTATATCAGCTACGCCTAAATGACGTAGCTGATATACAAATTATTTGTCTTTATTTGAATTGCCTAAAGCGGTGTAGTCAAAAATGTGTTTGCCAAAATGATCCATAATTGATGGCACTCCTGTGTGATCTTTATACTCAAATCCTAGATCGTCTGCAATCTTGTGCATACATGTGTTTATAACATAACTGCCATCAAGGTATTCAGGCTTAATGCAATCAAGACATTCATTTAACAACTTTACGTACTTATCAGGATCTGCGTCGAGTTCAGCCATTTTGTTAGCAAAGTCTTTAGGATCTTTTACATACACGTACTCAGGAAGTTGTAGCAAATGCTTAGAGTCATAATCAGGATGGATGAATGGAATTAGACCCTTTATAATCATCTCATAAGGTTTGATAGTTACAAAGTCTTTTATAATAGAATAAACAAAAGAGTACTTCGCGTCTGCAATCTCATCATCTAACTCAATAATCTTCCTATCTTGTATTTGTGGATACTCTTGTGGCACAGGATCATCCCACTTGCCATAAATATGTGTGTCAGAATACGGAGTATCTTTTAATCCGTCAATTACGTACTCTTTATAACCATTAAGTCGACCGTTGTGAATTGTGCTACCACTATTAAGTGCAGTAGTCCCGTGCCCATTCGATAGAACAATACATTTTGGATTTTTTGTGTTACTTAACTTTCGCCGAACATCAATCTTTTCTCGCCAATCTTTTGCAACACCCATTAGAAAGATCTTTTCTGTTGAGGCATAAGTGCACTTAATGGGTGTATGATAGTTATAAGTGTGATCTTCATAAGATGTTATATATTTGTACTTCGTACGTACAGTGCAATCAACCATCTGGGATAAAATTAATCTTTCACGATTAAACAGCTCTGATGCACTTATTGTGATATATCGAGGGTCCTCTGCAATTGTATATAGAGGAACATTTAACGAGTTTATCACGTGTACATACGGGCCTGCATATCTCTTGAAAGCATTCATCACTAAACAGTACTCACCACTATCATCTGATCTCTTTATACAATTGCAAATGGTGAGACTTGCTGTATAACCTGTAAAGATTAGTGCAAAATCAAACGTGAGGCCTTGCTTCTTAATGTTTTCTACAATTGGATCAAATGAAAATAGTACATTACCTTTGTTACTAGGGTCATTTCTAGCATAGCCAATTATCTTAGGATCTTTGTAAACTGAAAACACATTTTTGTTTGGGAACAAATACTCGTACTCTGCTTTAGATAGCTTATGAAGATCATTAGGACCAAAGAAATAAAAGTTATGCTCAGGAAACATTCGCGACATAGTGGAGTACAAAATTAAATAAGTATCACCACCTGTTGCTATTTGTAAATTCTTAAACTTAATAACCTTGCCAATCTTCCCAATAAGAATATTCATACAGTTAAACTCCGAAATAGTTTGCTTAATAGTTAAGCTACAACGATTAATCGTTGTAGCTATATGCGTATTATATTAGATAGTTTTAATGGAAAGGTTTAGCAATTTGCTTTGTATTATCAAAAAGCATTACCTGCTCATCTTTTCTCTCTGCGGAGTCCCAATTGTTTATGACTTTAACAGCCTCACTAACAATAAACTGACCGGTACGTGCAGGAACGTTTTGCCCTATCTGCCTAAAAGTATATTTAGGATCACCCTGAAGCTCGAAGTCGTATGGCATACCCATAACAGACATCCATTCTCGAAGTGTATATAACCTATCCTCTTTATTATGTAAAACAAACGGGATAGTTTTGAACATTGCAGATGGCATTCGATCTTTCTTCAATACAACTGGCGACACTACGTAATAACCTAAATGTCTAGATTCTTTATCGTGAATATGTGCAACGTATCTTGTAACGATTGCCTTAACTTTATCAGTATACTTATCAGACTGATTAACCCACTCAACCCAATCGTCTAATTTGCCACTCTTTTGAAGATCACAAATAATTGCAGTTGTCTTCATTTTACTACGCCAGTCAGCACCGTATAAGTGACGAACATAATCAAGCAAAGGTACACAGGTATCAGGCAACTCCATTGTAACCTGCTGTGTAGCATCTTTAGGGATACGCTCTAAAAACTCACTTACAGATACTGTTTGCTTTTCAAAACCTAATACAGGAGCACCCTTTCCAGCAAAATCATTTCTAAAGAAGTAGACAAATGTACGAGGACGTGTCTGACAATTATCATGTAGGATCGTATCTGTCCTATAAAATACAACAGAATAACCTGCATCCCGTGCAATGTGCTCAAGCTCTGCACGAACTTTCTCGCCAGCATTACTAACTAGACGAGGCGCGTTTTCAAAAATATAAACCTTAGGCTTAATTGTGTTTAATGCAAATCTTGCAAGAAATAACATGTTGCAATTTCGCGAGTCAAGTGTACCTTGTTTAGCACCGAAGGTAGCGCTAGATAGTCCGGAACACACAGGAACTGCTACAACTAAATCAATGTTAGAATAATCAGGTGACGGAACTTTTTTGCCCTCTTGCAAAAGCTGTGTGTCAACTTCATCATCCATCTGAAAAGGTTTTCTATCAAATTGATAGTACGGCACCATCCTGTTATGTTCTTTAAGATACGTAATAAGATGATGCTCATTACCGCACTCAATCAGTTTGCCATCTTTATTACGTCTCTGTGAGTCAAATCCTGGGTATGAAATAATACACTCTGCCGGATGTCCAATTGCAGCTTCTGCTGAAAAATAGAAGCCTCCAGTGAGAGGCTGAAGAACTGCATACTTAATGTTATTATAGTTCAAAACTAATCTCCTTCTGCAATAAAAGATTTTACTTTATTAAGAATTACATTCTTATCTATGAAGCAGTCACCATCATTCACATAAAATCGCTGCTTGTTCTCTATACGAGATAAATTAAATATAGTGTCAAACGCGTTTATCTCATCTTCAATATCTGCCGCTTTATTTGATATTGACTTCCCATCGTCATTGTTTACAAGTAAATTGGCACTAGAACTTGTTAAAAGAATAAAGTATAACTCGTTTGAGAATAAGAATGTTCGTAGCGCCATTGTCTCTAACTTACTAATCAGTCTTGCCGTTTCACTTGGAAGCTGACCTCTATACTTAGGACCGTACACAAACTCGCCATACATCGATCTGTTATGGATTATAGCATCATGCTCTTTGTCGTAAAGATATTTAAGAGTATCTTGAATTATACCATCGTTATAAAAGCCAAACAATGAAGCAAATGATCTTACATCTGATGGCGGTGTCATTGCGTGAATGATAACAGGACATTTATAATCCTTTATTAATTCATTGATAAGTGTATCTTTACCGCAATTGTCAGGACCCTCTATAATAATGACTTTCTTCTTCATGGCTGTTACCTAATAAGATAGTTCGTATTACAACAATATACTTGCAATATAAATTTACATAGACATGACTTAAAGTTACACTAAAATGACGTATTTATGAAACAAATAAGCCTGTATAGTTAATTGCTATACAGGCTTACACTTAATTATGATCTATGTGTGTTTACTTATCGGTATGAAAGAAATTCTCAAAAAATATATGATGGTTGTTGTAAATAGCCATATAATATAGAGTGTTCTCAAGCAATAGCTCTAAGTCATTGTCTGACATAAAGTAAAAGCGACGCTTATATGAATGCTTCTCTGATAAATAGTCTATGCTTTCTTGTATCTGCACTAGTAAATTTGACAAAAGTATGTCATACTGCTCTTGTACTTCTTCAGACTGCCACTCATCAATCTGTCTAGTCGAACGGCAACCGCACAGCTGTGCTGCATGGTCGGCTAATCTAATTGTAAGACATGTGCCCAATCTTGAAAAGTATGGTAAATCATTCAGTAGGGCCAATAGTTTGTTATCCACTTCTTGGCATGTCATAACTGTTACCTTTAACACAATGAAAGCAAACGCAAATTATTGTAATAATTAATTTGATATACTATCACTAAACAGAAATTTTCTGTACATAGCAGGGACAAATGTCACTATTGCTCTATACGAATTTTTGTCAATAAGTAACAGCTCGTACATGCGTTTTATTAACTGTGAAAATGACTCCCATTCGCAATAAGCTTCACCATGCAGTAAGATACGTGTGTTAAAACTAAACTCTACTATATGACCGCCTGTAGATTCTATCTCATTAATAATGCCTAGCATCTCTAAAGAGCTGTAAGACTCACGTTCGTTTGCCATAGTCATATATGGGTATAAGTACTTTACTGTCATTTTACTTGGTACTATACCACTATAACTCTTTCCACTATGACATGACATATACCATACCTACTTCAAAGCCCATGCGAAATTGCATGGGCTTATTTAATTATAGCATGTGTTAAACAGTACCGCTGCTGCCAAATCCCCCAGCACCACGATTTGAGTCAGGTTTTAACTTGTCGAAATCCTCTGCACACACTTCTTGATAAGACGTACATAACACTGGTACATGCATAAACTGTACAACCTTATCACCTGTTTTAATTTGCACAGGCTCATCATTAGTGTTAATCAATGAGATATGAACTTCTCCTGTATAGTCAGAGTCTACTAAACAGCTTCCAACAATAAGCCCTTTATTTGCTGCAATACCTGATTTATTTACAGCCAACAAACATGTATTAGGATCACCGATAATTACACGAATGCCTGATGGAATCAATATGCGACCATGTGGCGCTATTGTGATAGACATGCTGTCACAATTCGGAGACACGCTGTACTCATAAAATTCCTTGTGTGGATTTTTAGATACAAGATCTTCGACAAACTTTGGATCATATTCAGGCACGAAGAAATCAGTGGCGGCTGCAAAACTTGCACCATCTGAATTAGGATATGCTCTATTTGGGCTTTTAACATTACGTGTTTTCGTAAAAAGAATGTTCATACAAATATACTCCATTAAGTCAAACCAGAAAACATCGACTCATCACGACTATTTGCAAACAACGCAGCAATAGCATCATTGTAACGAATTACATTGCCATCTGACAATGATGCAATGTCTTTTTTAGGCATTACTATATAAAAATTATCAGATGAGTCTGACTGACGCACGTTGTCAGCGTGATCAAGAATGTAAGAAAGTAACGAAATACCATCAACATTATATACACAATTTGCAACTTCATCTATAAAAATAAATGAAGCATTATTATAAATGTCAAGCTTATTTTTATTAATAGGCATTGAAAAGTTAGGCGAATTGTAATACTTACATGAATTACGTCTAACGTTTATTGATCGCGAAACACCGTTGCCATAGCAAGTGAAATTTGACCCATTATCATTATAGGATCGTGTAAATCTTACACCAGACTTGCTATACTTTTTTGCTAAAAGCATCTCAACGATAGGCTCATCAACTAGAATCTTTCTATTTGTAATACAGTTGTCTTTCGTCATTGTAGTGTGTCCTTGTAAACCATTTAGTCAGTGACAGATACTTTGTTTGAAACGACTACACGAGGGTATACAAATTTGCCATTATATTTAGGTGAGTAAATAACACGATACACGTTAAATTTGTTTAGATTCTTATACTCCAAAACAGTTGGAGGTACAGCCATCAATCCCTCGTAGTCAATTGGAATGTCTTTCAATTTGTCTACGTTTATGATGCCAGGGTGATTGTCTAAAAATATATAATTAAACTCATTCCCGCGATATTTTGCTGTAAACACAGAGTTATCAAACTCTGACGGCCTCTTTGTAGTAAATGATGTGACAAACTTAATAGAACTCTCGACAAACACTTTTCCTTGTGCAATTAGATTAAACAACTCTACACGTAGTGCGTAGTCTAATGGTAACTTAACAGAGGCATCTTTATTAGCAGTTACTTTTTTAATGAAATTGTTATAGGCATTTTCGTCGCTATCAGCATGAGTAGCAGATTTGACATTTGGGGTTACCATAGTCTTCAAAATGCTGTCAAATAGCGCTCTCTTTGCGGTGTCTTCAATACTCATACGACCTCCAATAATAATAGTGCAACAGAGACCGTCCCTGTTACGTGTGTTTATATACACATAACTATGTGTAAATATGACTATGCTTTTGCTACAAAAGTAGGAATTGTCACTTCATTTACCTCAAAGGCCACACAATGCGGCAACTTCGATAGTTCATTTGGATATGCATTAAAGTAGGCTGTGTCCAAATGACATAACCCTGCAACTCCTACAAAGCCGTCTTCACACTTATACACGTTCATAGAAGTTGAGTAAGTATCATCAATAGACCAAACCTCGCCTACACGAGACTTTACAAGCTCAACATCATTTTCAGGTATGTCTGAAAATTCTTCACAGTCCATAGAGTTTACAAGATTTACAAAGTCTTTGACTTTCATGTCTATGCCTCCTTCATGCAAACAATGACATATCGTCATTCAATGTGAAATACATTGTAACACACATGGCACTTAATGTAAATAGAAAATTCACTAAAAATGCTGTTTGATAGTTCGTGCATAAGCGATACAACTAAACACAGTAAAATAAGCAATAGCAAAACAACTGCTATATGCAATATTATAATACACATAACACTCCTGTATGCAATAATGGATTAGTCATTTAATCCATTTGACAGATGCAATAGTAACACATGTACTGTTATCTGTAAATAGAAAAATTCTGAAAAATTAGACTATTTTGTATCAGATTGTATCAGTTTATATACAAATAAACAGCTACAATTATAACATGTATAATTGTAGCTGTCAATAGAAAATGACACTATTTTTGTACTTATTTTTGCAAGTGCGAATACTCTGGAGTTCCTACGAGTTCCTTCTTTAAAGTAAACAGGAGACTTTTTGACCATTCACGTAAGTCAAACAATGATTGTTGTACATAAGGCGCCTTCATTTCGTCAAATGCGACTGAACGCAAAAACCCGTCGCCTTTATCTAGTATAAGATCCACAACGTCTTCATGCGGTACAGTACGATCACTTTCTTTTGCTAAAGTTTTGTACTTTTTCAATGACTCTACTACAGACATATACATAAATAGCAATGTCTCTGTTCTTAAATCAGGATTATCTAGTGACTTGAACTTCTTGTAAATGCTATCAATAAATGCTATCTCAAACTCAAGATCACTAAACTCTTTTAGTGAGTCGTACTCTTTATTATAGTTATTACTATTACTCATACAAACGCCTACCCAACTGATAATCTATCTGAAATTAAATAATCAGCAATTTCATTAAAATCGATTTGTTCAAATGCTGACATAGCTAATAAAAATGTTAGTCTACTAGATTCTTTTAAAGATTCTGATAATTCATACGACATAACACTCTTTAAGTTGTTAGATAGCAATTCAATAGCATCTTTGAAGTCGTATGTGCTAATCAAGTCTGAGATTATACAGTTAATTGTATGTGCAGTAGCTTCGTCTGAAAGCATGTGGTATGCAACTAACTGTGTTATTTTATTATTAAACAACATATTAGTACTCTAATTTGTGGCCATTATTAAAAATGTGTAGCTTGTACGGCTCAACTGGTTCCCAATTGTCTTCACTCAATTTAGTTGTGGATATATGTACACCGCCATCAGCATACAACCTATACAGAGTATTAGGATGATTCATATAAACGTACATGTTATTAGTAAGACTATCTGTAAAGATAAGATTAGTTTTACCTAAAGTTGACAGTTCACTTAAAGTGATTTCGATCTGTGTGTATAGTCTATAAAAAAATTCGTCAGGATCAGATACCCACGAGTGCTCATAAAAAGAGTTTATTGCTTCCACTATACACAATAAAATACGCTCGCTATCTGTTTCACCCGTCTGTAGAGTGCCAAGTGCAGCAACTGCAGGACTATCACTGATATACCCGTTATGAATAAGTGTCCATTTTATACCACGTATATCAGTCTTTGAAAAAGGATGACAGTTTTCAACTGATGCGGGGCCATGTGTCTTAAATCTAATATGGCACAGTGCAAGTTTTGATAGAAAATTGAACTTATATAAACCCTTTATATATTTCATAGCAGAGTTAGGATTCACATATAACTTATCTTTATCAGCAAGATAGTATCCAAAGCCATCTTGATGCATTCTTGCGTGCAACCAAAACTCATTAGTATACTTGTTAAGAGTAATTGCCTTAGAACCGCAAAATCCGTAAACCTCACACATAACCGACCTCCTATGTAATACGATTGTTACAACATGTAGCAATCAGTAGTAATATACATTAAGAATTTATTATAGTAAACTATGCAGAGTACGTGACTTAAAATCGATAACACGTTTAATAAAAAAGCTTATGGTAGATGAGTCGAACCCATAATGAAATAGGATCTCAAAAATATTCTTTTTCATTAAAGACTTCACATAGTCAAGGTGATTTCCTACGTTGTCAATTAAGTCATATAAAATGGTAGACTGAAAACGTGCCCAATAAAGTATTGTGTTTATATCTAATGTGCCTTCTAGTTGTCTAAACTCAAAGTGTAAATTTTTGCATGTGCCGTCATAAGAAAAGTTACAGAATCTAGAACTCAGCTTCTGATACTTTTGTCGTGGGTACGGCATAGTGTGTTTGCAGTAACGATTTCTACGACGAGATGTTGGTACTATTGTGTCGAACACCTTCTTTTCCATTTCAGAATATGCAGATAGTACGTCGCACACATAACCTCTATAAGTATCTTTTCGTTTAAAGCCTATATGAATATGTGTGCCACATGACTCGTTTACTTCACCATGAAGAAATGTTTTCACATACGTTATAATTGTGGCTAATATAGCAATGTCGCTATCACTAAACAAGTTTAGTTTAGGTGACGATAGCTCAAATCCAAACGGGTTGCTAATGCTTGAGTTTGTCACATTTATACTACTGTCTTTACCTAAGATCCATGATGCGCCATCGTTATGTGTATAAGTACCTGTAAAGAAGTACTTCTCATGCAACAGCTCATGCATTACTTTATTAAATGCTGAAATATCCTTCTGTGCATCGCTACCAACAAACTCTAGCTCTACACCGAATGTAATCTCTGGCAACTTAACTGTGTGTGGTATATTAGACTCTATAGCGTTTAACAATGCACTATACAGTGTGCTAGAAACCCTAGTGTCACACTCGCAGTTCTTAAGCTGCATTAGAGCAAATGACTTTTGCTCTTTTTTCAATGAAATACCATATAGTGCTAAAAGATCGCGATTACGCTCATTTATAACTGAAGGCATACATACCTCTTATTATGGAAACAAAGTACCACATGAGTATGTCAATATAAATTGACAATTATTATGTTGGATAAACATTAGTGTCTATGACGTAGAGTGCTTTTTGATGATATACATAATGGCCTGCTGAAAGCAATATGTATATACCACTCTTAAAGTCGTATGAGTGAACTCGCTGACCATCTGTCATACGTGTAAAAGCTGCTTCAGCCTCTCTACGATCTTTTGTAGAAAAAAGAATCTTATTTGGCTTACCTAAAAGATAAGTACCCGTGGCATTTTGCCTAACAATGTAGTAAGTCTCTGTCATTGCAAACAACCCGTGCACCAAATAATGAATGATAATTCATCATTCATTTTGTGAATGCCATTGTAATGCAAAAGTGTTTATCTGTCAACAAGAAAATTAGTAAGTTTATAACGATGCCAATAAAGTATCGTTATTTATGCAGCAATAATAACACAGACGCTACTATCTGTCAACAGAAAAATTCTGAAAAATTAAACGTAATTGTATCAAACTGTATCAGATAAAATTAGCTGTAAATTATAACGTGTGTAAGTCTATCTGTCAATAGAAAAATAGACCCTATAAAATTATATAATTTTATAGGGTCTTAATATATAAACCTACGCGTTATAGATTGAAGAAATGCACGTTTGAGTATAGTGTCTTATCGCTGCCGCATCCAGCTGCAGTACCCTGCTTAAAGTCACTATACCACTTCCCGCCAGAAGAGAAAACAATATGCTGCGAAGTTGCATATTGAAATGTTACGAACTCACCGTCTTTACCAATGTTATTAGAGATGTGAGTATTCATTTTAGCCTTGCCAGTCTTATTTGTACCTGATTTAATGGTATACTCACCAGCAACTGAACTAGAAATATTATAGTTTGTTAATGCATTTGCACTACCGAACAGATGTGCTGCACATGATGACTTGTACTTGCTATCAGCCTCGCCTCTAGCGTAACTTGCTAACTGTAATAACAGTGATGTACCGCGTGTACACTGGTGCTGTGAACTTCCACCTGTGCAGTATTTAGCAACATAGTTTGCTGATGTAGAAATATTTTTAACATCGTAACCCTCTTGAATAGCATGCTTGTTTAGCAAATCAAGATTAGGTGTGTATGAATTGCTCATTATAGTAGAGCCGCCAGGTATCGTAACTTTCTTTCCAGATGTTGTCTGTTGCTTTGGCTGTGATTGTCGCTTTTGTGTTGTCTTTGTAATACCTAAAAGGTTTGATGTATTATTACCAAGTTTACCATCTTTAAGAGACATACCTTTTTTAGACTGGAACTTATACACGGCATCAGCTGTTAATACACCTGGTATACCATCTGCAATTAAAGATGGCTTTAACGACAACTCACTGTTTAACTTGTTTTGAATTGACTTCCATTCTGAATTAGAATATGTCAATTTTTTATTGAACTCAACTGCAGCTTTCTTATCGTAATTTAATGTGCTAGACTTATCAGTAGCTGATGATTTTTGTACTGGTTTGCTGCTTGTCTTACCTCTAGTCTCTGTCCCAGGCTTGTAACCTTCTTGAATCTTCATTGCATTCATAATGCGATTCTGCTCATCTGCAGAATACTTGCCCATTACTTTATTGTCAACTTTACCGTTACTCATAATAAATGCAGCATATTTAGCAGGATTGTTATTATCAGATCCTGGTGCGTATTTCTTAATAGCATCTTTCAAAGATAAACTCTTATAAGATGATGATGAAAACAGCAAATACTTTTTAGCAGCATGACCATCTTCTGGCGTAGCAAATACGGCAAAGTTCTTTTTGTCTACACCTATGCGAGATGAAGATAATGCACCTGGGCGAAGATTGCCTTCGTTGTTATTTCGCCAGGCAACAGTACCATTTTCTTTTGTAAGATATGAACCATCTGAATAGTAATAAGTTCTTTTAGTTTGTTCAGGAACAGGTTGCTCAATCCATACTGACTGTGACATGACGAAATCCTCCATCTAAGTTTGTAACATATTCTACGATTAATATATACAACAGAGGCTCATATTATTAAATGTGCATGGCCTTAATATTGTCTTATTATGTAGATAACTATAATAATTTGGAAGTATCAACATGCCCAAGGTGATCAGCCGTTAATTTATAACCGCCCTCAGGAAAGTGTGAATGGTACCATTTAGCATCTTTATTCTTTGCACGTCTAATACAAAATAAAATTACACTAGGTATACTTACTATAAAATGAAATAGAGGCCCAAAGATTAGTGACTGAACAGAGTGGCCAGTCTCATGTTTACAAATCTCATTCTCACAATCTGGTGTAACAAATATAACAGGGCCTAATGAAAAACATGCGCCTCCATTGAACCATCCTTTATTTACCTTAAGCACTGTTACATTCGCATCTTCATTGCGATACACTTCACAGTTATGAAATACAGCTAATAAAATTAACGCAGGTATGACTTGGGTTATCTGCCATACACATAATAAGATATTCACAAGAAATGTAACAAACTTATTATTAAACTCTAACATATCGCCTCCTTATAATACAAAAATACCCCCACATATACGCATTCATCTGCCGATGAATTAAGCGGTGGAGGTCTGGTAAAATTTTGATATTAATAAGTAATCGATTGGCTGTAAGATTGCTGTAAGATTTCTCTTATTAAAATGTCTGCATACATCTTTATAAAAGTAGCCCTTCTTAGTATTTCTTCAAGTGATTTACCAGAATATTCATCGCTGAAGAAAACCTCTTCACGTAGCTTGCTGCTATTATACTGTATATTACACTCGCAATCTTCTATTATGTTTGATAATTCTTCACAACTATTCATACGTTTAGTCTTTTGGAGGTTCTGGCAAAGGCATCCAATGAGTTACTATTACATGGAACCATTTCTCAAGATCGCCTTCGTCTTCTTGACTTGTCCAGCGACCTTTTCTGCGTTCTGCTACTATTGGAATTAGCCTCATATTTTCATTCTTCCAATCAACGACTGAAACTAATACCCAATCATACTCTATCGGAAGTCTATCGCTTACTGAAATCCATCTATCTGTGTTAGCAGCGTCCATAAGCTAAACCGTCTTCACAAACATAGACTGACCAGCAGCTGTATTCGTCACAGTCAGTTTCACAATAGCACTCAATTTTATCATCTACAACTATGCAACTGTTTATTGCAATAGATAGAGCAAATAGTATAAATGCAAACAGAAAATTCTTCATGACGGTACCTCATTCATAGATTCTAGATATATCGTCGTCATAGCAGACTTTTTCTTTAATGCAATATTCGTATGTAACACCTTTATCTGTAACATACTTGCAATGTGTTACATAACAAAAGTCTTCATCTACACTACATGAAGCGGATACTAGCATAAGCAAAATAAGTACTGATATGTAAAGTATGTATTTCATAATAAACTACTCAAAATGATTATCAAGCTCTACTATACGATTAGAGACTTTCTTGTCTAAATAGTACAAATCAGATAAGCCAACCTCATCTGCGTACTTTTTGTCGCATAAAATTCCATCTGTAAGAAGTATATTATATAGACTTTTAACATGCTGTAAAGCTGCACTAATAGCAGTCAACGCAGTCTGTTCTTCTATAATATCATCGTCTTCTTCTACGTAAGCCCACTTTACAATATCGTTAAGAGAGTATGTCAATCCTGAATTAGTGTCATAAAAATTATGATAAGGGCTACTCCATTTAACTAATGCAGTCTTATCGTCTACAGTCTGTATAATAATGTACCCACTATAACTTTCGTACGGGCTTATCAGTGATTTATGCCACTTCATACTAACTATATATATCTCCGTCTAATTCTATATCATCTGCAGTAGCAATGTCTGGTAGTTCTTCATGCTCGATAATGTTTGATCTATCGCATCTACAATTATCTGTATTAGTGCACTCTATAATGTTACATCTATCAAAGTGACATACAGCATTAAATGTGCATCGCTTAACATTGCACCTTTCAAAGTATGTCTCTGAATCAAATGTCTTGTCATAAATGTTCTGTGCTACATAAGCTTCCATAATAAGTCTCCTATGTTTTATTTATATGTGTTACTATATAACTTTATGCGATGCTGAACACACCAACTTAAACCTTTTGCCTCTTGTGTTGGCTTACCACGGCTTTCGTAATTGTGACCACCCATGTTGTATGCATGTATCACATCACTTAACGTATGAAATCTATGTTGTAAATGTTTTAGGTATCTTGCTGCTGCAATAATGTTACAGCGGATATTATCTATGTCGCTATTGCTGCAACCGCCTGGCTTATACTTTCTAAAAGTAGGTGGCATTAATTGAAAAAATCCGCGGGCACCTGCCTTTGAAGATTTTATCTTACACCCGCTCTCGCATACAGCAAGATAAAAATAATCAGATGAGACATCTTCAGACTGTAATAATTCAATGATAATATCTTTAAATGGAAGACATTGCTCTAATCTTGAATCTGTCTGTGTATCTCTAGCAAACGCTATAGATGGTAAAATAAGAAATAGTAAAATAAAAAATAACCTATGCAAATCTATATTACTCCGAATGATAAATGAGAGACCTCTTAACGATTAAATTGTAGAGGTTACACCCCACGAAATTAAATATGATTGCTACTAATAAATGTAGGGTTAAACTATCAGCACTACTATACAATAATGTACTAGTGCCATAATAGAAAGAATCCACAATACTATGTGGGCAACCTGTATATGCGAATCCTACTACACAAAGAACTGGTATCAAAAAATTCTTACTTTGCTTATTAGTAGACTCAATTGCAAACGACATTAAAAACCCTGTTATGATAGATCTTATAATGTATTGTAAATAATCAGTGTTAAGTTTTACACTCAAGATCTTGTCAGCTTCTATGCTAACAGACGCATCTAAAAATCTAACTGCAATACCAAATACAAACGCAGCAAACACATTCAATAATAACACAAGAATTAATCTACGAGAGTCTCTTGTATCTGAGATAAATCCTGCCTTATCTGTGAATAAATTGCATTGATATATTATACAAAACAAAAACCCGATAGACAATAGCAGTGAGCTTAACAAATTAGTGCTACATAACAGAGATAGGTAACAGCCAATACTTATCACTGCACCTGCAAACAATGACTTTGATATAATATGATTATTTGGATCAATCATAAGCAATCCTATAAGAAAATAAAATCCTGCACTGTATGTTAATATACACGATGCAGGATTTCATTTTACATAGTAAAGTGAACTATTGTTTAGCGCCCGCCTCAATTAAAAGGTCACGTACTGCGTCTGATCCTGCTAACTTCAGTGGAGTCATGCCGTACTTGTTAACCGCATTA
>JAEEGL011287988.1_pt1 | contig 27093 bp, 20 predicted proteins | sample 9134231 | NCBI WGS metagenome assembly JAEEGL01 (sample SAMN16246548, study PRJNA631951) | gut metagenome | biome: gut microbiome; feature: rumen; material: fiber-attached | host: Bos | place: Iran: Karaj | collected 2018-10 | reverse complement strand
CAACATCACTATCTTTAGGCATTGTAAATGGATGATGACAAGAAACATATTTATTTTCTTCTTCACTCCATTCAAATGAACGAAAATCAACAACCCATAACAATTTATATTCAGAAGGATTTATTAATCCCAAATCTCTAGCTAACTTACATCTTAAAGCTCCTAAAGAAGTCTTAACAATATTCTTATCACCACAAATAACTAATACCAAATCATTGTTTTCAATATCAAGACTAGATTTAATATCACTTATTTCTTTATCACTTAAAGATTTTACAATTGAACCACTTACTTCATCACAAAATTTCATATAAGCAAGTCCTGAAGCTTTATAAGTTTTAACAAAATCCGTAAGTTTATCTAATTCCTTCCTAGAATACTTATCACAAGCATTTTTAACAACTATACAATTAATAATACCATTATCACTAATAACATTCTTAAACAAGCTAAAATCAGTCTTTTTAAATATATTAGTAATATCATTAATCTCCATACCAAATCTTAAATCTGGTTTATCACTACCATACTTATCAATAGCATCAACATATTTCATTTTCATAAGAGGAAGTTTAATATCAATACCTTTAACCTCTTTAAAAATATAACTAATTAACTTTTCCCCTATATCCATAACATCTTCTTCATTAACAAAAGACATTTCAACATCTATCTGGGTAAACTCAGGTTGTCTATCTGCTCTTAAATCTTCATCTCTAAAACACTTAGCAATCTGAAAATATCTCTCAAAACCAGATACCATTAATAACTGTTTATATATTTGTGGAGATTGAGGCAAAGCATAAAATTTACCATTATTAACTCTACTAGGAACCAAGTAATCACGAGCTCCTTCAGGAGTACTTTTACATAATATTGGAGTTTCTACTTCAACAAAATCCAAATCATGGAAAAACTTTCTCGTAGCAAAGGTAATCTTATCTCTCATAACTAAATTATTCTTTAATGATTCTCTTCTTAAATCTAAAAATCTATACTTAAGTCTTGTATCTTCTAAAGCATTAGTATCATCAGAAATAACAAAAGGAATCTCTTTTGAATTATTAATTACTTCTAACTTATTAACATCAATCTCAATATCTCCACTAAGAAGTTTACTATTCTTATTTTCTCTTTCAACTATCTTACCAGAAACACATATAACATATTCATTACCTAATCCATTAGCAACATCATAATACTTATTATCAGGTCTTACTACTGCTTGAATAATACCCGTTCTGTTTCTAACATCAATAAAAACTAATCCACCTAGATTTCTAACCTTAGAAACCCATCCTTTAACAGTAACCTCTTCCCCAACATTTTTAATATTGTAATACTTATACTTTTCCATAATCTATCTCCTACCAAAAATAAAGCACATAAAAAAAATAAATATAAAGACGAGTAATAACCCGCGGTGCCACTTTATTTCACTTACGTGCTCTTAACTCCTAACGCGAGTAAACGTTTTGCTATAAAGTCATCTGTCACCCTAATGACCAACAAATTAATATCATAAACATTATAACATAAATTAAAACAAAAACAATATGATATTAACAAAAAATAAGAAAAAAGTAATTAGTTTCCTAATTACTTTTTTAAATTATAAATCTTTACAAGCAAAATGCCCACAATCTGAATCAAATGCTAATATTTGTTGGTTATGAACAAGAACTTTCATATCACCAACATAGAAATTATGATTATCTTCAACTTCAATATTATAAACAGTATTTCTCTTAGTAACAAAACTAATATTTGAAATTTTATGATAAGTTCCGTCAGAAGTCATAACAACATCACCAATTTTTAAATCTCTAGCTCTAACACCTCTATAATTAGATCCATTAAACACATAGAAATTATGATATCCTGTAATCTTTAACTCTTTATTATTAATAGTCACTGTATACAAATCCTCTAATTTATTAACATAAGTAAATAAACGTGTAACTTTTTTAAATTCATTTATCTTTTTATTTGGATTATAAGATAATACATAATCGCCAACAGTAAGCTCCTCTATAGGTTTAGGACCATTAATAGTTAATATTTTAGTACCAGACAAGAAGCAGCCACTAGTATTATCATCATCATCATCACTACTATCATCAGAACCGCAAGAAGGTTTAGTTTTAGAAAGGTGCGTACCACAAGCATTGCAATCATCTGTTGTAACATGATACCACTTAGAACAGCCCGAAACAGTTCCCGAATAAGCACTTGTATTATCAACTTTAACCGCCGTACCACAAGTATAAGAGGTTTTAACAGAATTCATATCACTTTTATATCGACAATTTAAAGATGAATTTGTTACATAATATGTAGTACCAGACGAAGAAGAACTACTACTCTTCCATTTAGCATACATTACTTTTGATACAGTAGCATCTAAAATAGTTTTTCCAATTCCAGTATAACTAGCACCGGCAGAATAAGTAGTACCACTACCATCTTTTTTAGTATTCCAACCATTAAATGAGTATCCAGATCTTGTAAAATTGTTGGATGCTAAAGTGATAGAACGAGAACCTAACTTAGAACCAGTATTTGTACTACCATCAGAACTTCCATAACCAGAATTATAATATTGTGTTCTAGTAGTTTTAGAAGTTGTTCCACTTCCTCCATTCTTATTATAAGTAACCGTTAATGTTCTCTTATATTTAGATCTTAAAACACCAGAACTACAAGAATTATAAGCTGGTTTATATTCTTTTCCAGTATCAGCAGCCGCAATATGAACATTAGCATTAGCCGTAGAATTACTTCCCCCAATAAATCCTATAAAAGTCCAACCATCTATTTCAACAGGTGAAGGGACCTGAATAGAAGTTAAATTAGAAGCTGCAGTACTATATAAATTCCAATATTGAACCTGTGTAGAAATAAATGATTTTGGTGCTACTCCACCACTAAAGCGTAAATTCTTATAAGCAACAACATATAAATTAACTGTAGCAGAATAAGAAGAAGGATTAAGGGACCCACCATTAGAATAAGCTCTTGTAGTAGCAGTCTTAGAAGTACCCCAACCATAAAACTTCCAACCATAGGCTCCACCAGCATCCTTACTACTATAAGGAATAGCAACATTCATATCAGCAAAAGCTTTTAAAGTACAAGCCGTACCAAATGTACAAGTCATAGTACCAATCTTTTTAGGATCAGTCCCATTGGTATTACCCATATAGAAATTAACCGTATAAGTACTCGCTGTCCACTGAGCAAATAATTTTATATTACTTGGAACTACATTTGCAGCTTTAACCTGTGCACCTGCCGCATAACTAGTTCCTGAGCCATCGGCTTTCGTATTCCAGCCTTTAAATGAATATCCAGATGCACTTATTGCTGATGCCGCTTTTTGAGCTGCTGAATACTTCATTGTAACTGACGCTGGAGCTGTACCATGCCCATTAGCATCATAAGATAAAGTTGCTGTAGTTTCTTGCCATTGTGCAAACAATGTAATAGCAGTTGGATTAACATTAGCAGCCTTAACTTGAGCACCTGCCGCATAACTAGTTCCAGAACCGTCAGCTTTCGTATTCCATCCCTTAAATGTATAACCCTGTGCACTTATTGCTGATGCCGCTTTTTGGACAGCAGAATATTTCATCGTAACCGAATTAGGGGCAGTTCCATGTCCATTAGCATTATAAGATAAAGTAGCTGTATTTTCTACCCATTGTGCATAATAAGTAACAGCAGTTCCAATATCCATCCAACCATTTGTAACCCCAGCTTTCCAGCTTTCACTAGAACCAGAACCATCTGATTTAGTATTCCAACCAGATGCCTTATAACCATCTCTACTAAATATGTCTCCTCCGCCACTTACTGCCGTAGAAGTAAATGCTTGACCACTAGAACCATAAGTATACGTTTTAACAACATCACTAGGTCCTCCAGTATAATTACTCTTAAAAGTAGCAGTTCTAGTCTTTGTAGACCATTGAGCATACAATGTTTGAGGAGAAGTTGTAGTAACAGAAGTGCTTTGTGTTATTATTGTACCACCTGATTCTTCTGTAAACCAGCCGTTAAAAATATATCCTTTTCTAGTTGGATTAGGTTCCGTAGGAAGACTACTATAAGTAGAACCAAAAGCAACAGAAATCTCTTCTACTTTAGTAATATCAACCTTCATAGAATAATTATTAAAGTCATATGATGAAGAAGTATCACCATCAAGCCAAATATGAATATATAACTGTTTTCCCTCAGAAGCACCAACTGAAGAAATAATTAAAGTATTAGATTTAACATTATCTGAAGATGTAGGTAAAGATAAACCTCTATAATTACGTTCAGACAAACTACCACTACTTGCAGTTTTAGGTTCAACAATAAAAGCTCCACTACCACTTTTAACAAAACTACCAGAAACATAAGTAAGTGTAATTTTATAAGTAGATCCACTAACAAAATCCATAGGAATTCTAGCAATCATACTAGAAGCCGTCATCTTACCACTAAAAGTAATTTGATGAGCAGAACTAGCATACTGTATTGTTGCTCCATTAGTAGTCTTAGAAGTTAAATTAAACCCGTTAGTATCAGTCATACCCATTCTATTATCATCTAAAGTAACTGGATAATTATTAACAGTCCAATGTGCATATAAAGTATGATTAGTTGCAATATTAACAACAGAATTTTTATTTATTAGAGTACCACCCGAAGCACTAGTGAACCAACCATCAAATCTATATCCATTACGTTGAGTTTCACACAAATCGCCATAACTATTACCATAAGTAACAGTCTTAGTACTAGGTGAACAAGCAGATCCGCCATTTGAATTATAAGTAATAGTAGGAGTACTAACATCCCAAACAGCTTCCAAAGTAACAGTACCACTTTCTTTTAAATTCTTAAAGAATGTATTTTTAGTAGCAGAACCATTCCAAATAGAAGTAGGATTTGTAGATGTTCCACTCTTAGCATTATTACCAATCGAAGAACTAATCCAACCAGAAAAATCTCCACCAACTTTAGAAGGATTAGATATTTCAATAGTATCATTATAATTTGCACTACTTGGTGCTTTAGCACCAGCTGTTCCACCATTTAAAGTATAACTAATACTATAAGAATTTGTATTCCATAAAGCATAGAATGTTTTAGCACCTGAATCAGTTGTGTTTATCTGAGGTGCTAATACAGGATCCCCACTACAAGCACTAGTAGAGTAATATCCAGCAAATGTATATCCAGGCTTTTTTGTTGGAGTATCTAATGTTGCTCCAACACCATAAATATATGAAGTTGGATAACCAGATTGATGAGTACCAGTAAAATCGCCACCACCACAATCTAAATAAGAAATAGCATAAGTAGTATTAACCCAATCAGCATGAATAGTTTGACTACTTGTAATATCAACAATTGCCGTTTTATAGATTAAAACATCATCATTTGTATGCCAACCATTAAATCTAGAACCAGACTTTGTTGTTTCACACAAATCACCATAAGTTTGACCGAAAGTAACAAGCTTGCTATTAGGAGAACAAACCGTTCCTCCTTTAGAATCATATGTAATAGTATATTGTTCTACAGTCCACTTAGCATACAAAGTACCATTATTAGTAAATGCAGTTGTTTTATTATCTAATATTCTACCATTAGAATCAATAATTTGTGTACCTTCTCCATTTTGCTTAGTATAATATCCGCCAAACGTATGTCCTCTTTTTGTAGGTTTAGTAATACTACTAATACTTGTATTAAGAGAATCATCAGAATACCATGAAGTATCATACTTAACATAAATATTTTCCGTTCCAGGTGTCGTAGCACCACTATTATCTAATATAATATTATAAGTATCAGCTTCCCAATTAACATATAAAGTCTCAACACAATCAGAAATAGAAGCATCGCAGAAAGACGAAGAAGTATATACCGTATATTGACTATAACAATCAGATCCATCACTATTAGGACTCTTACACCATTGCTTATCACTAACAGCACTATAACCAGTTTTTTCAATATACAGATAACCTGAACTATTATAATTATATAAACCATTAGAACCTAAACTACTGCCATAAGATAAAACATGGAAATTAGTAGAACCATTTTTAGTAATAAGTGAATCTGAAACAGAATAAGCACTACCACTCTTAGAAGTATTTAAAGTTCCACCATTAACATGATAATTAAAGGTGATAATATTAGGAACCCAATTAACATATAACGTAACCGTACAATCTCCACTATTATTCCTACAGAACTTAGAAGACTCATAACCCTTAGTCTGATCATAGCAAGTTCCATCTCCATTTTTACCTGTACACCATTCACTATTCTCTTTAGCTTTATATCCCTGCTTATAAATATTAATATAATCAGGATTATTCCAATTCATAAGACCACTAGAAATTAAACTTTGACCATAAACAATATTATGAACAATAGTACTACCATCAACCGTTATTAAAGAACCTTCATTACCAACAACATCACCATGATTAGAAGCTAGGGTTCCACCATTCATATCCAGTTTAATATTAACTCTATGAAATGAAGGATTAGGTGTCCAATGAGCAAATAGTTTCATATTATGATCAGGAACAATTCTATCTCCAACTTCACCTATTTTAGATCCCCCATGTCTTAAAGAAAACCAACCGGAAAAAATATAACCTTCCCAAGAAGCAGGACTAAGTTCAAAAGATTCACCTTCATCAACAGAGATATTAACTGGTCCACTTTCTCCGCCATTAAGATCAAAAGTAATAGTATAACCCGTACTTACATATTCTTCATTCAATTCTCTAACACAATTATCATTAGAATCAATAGTAGTAATTTCTGTCTTAACCAAAGTCATATTATCCATATTTTTAACTACTTTAATTAGAGAATTATTATTAACTCCCCCATCAGAAGTTATCTTTTTATTTAAAACCGAATCACCTAAATAACCATTATTAATTAGGTCTTGAATGGAAACACAATAATACAAATAATTATTATTAGCAGTATGGTATTCACCCCACGTAGAAAGAGAATTATTTTCTTTCGAATATAATTCTGCCGCACTCATAATATTATCCATACTAATAGCAACCGCTTTATTCTTTGACCTATTAATAATTAAAGTATAAGCATTAAAAGAAATAGTTAAAACAATAGCAATTATAACTACAACTGCTAATACTTCAATAAAAGTAAAACCATTATTATTGTATTTCTTCCTCATAAAACACCTCTTTTAGCCCTCACCTTTTTTAAACTGGTATATATCAAACTTCTTTAAATCATCATTAAATAAAAACAACTTAAAATAAGGATTACTATAATATAAAGCCAAATCATCAGAAAGAGAATTACCATCTTTATCAAATAATTGATATTTATAATCATCTACTGTATATTTAAACAAATCACATTTACCATTATCATTATTACAAACATATATATATTCATTATAAAAAAACATAGAATAACTATCAAAGTTATTAACAACATCTAACTTTTCAATATCATAAGAATAAGTTTTTTTCTTATAAGAATACCAATAATTATCAGTTAGTTTCATGACTTCCTCTATAGTAGAATCATCAAGCAATAAAAGGACTTTAGCACCATTAGTATCTTGATCATTAATTTTAAAACTACTATTAGTTTTAGAATCAGATAAATTATCAAAATTAGGAATTTCATCTTCTAATTCACTTTCATAAATATCTTCAACTGAAGGAATGTTGTCAGTTTTATTATTAAAAAACTTACTATAATCAACAAATTTAAGCGAAATTAAAAAGAATAAAAATATAATTAGAATAAATAATAACAAAAATAAAATTATTTTCTTCATAACCACCATCTCTATTCTAAAATAATTATACAATAAAAAGAAAATAACTGCAACAAAAAAAGAGACTATCTAGTCTCAACAATTAACTTAATAGCCGTTCTTTCTTCACCATCAATTTGAATATCTGTAAAAGCTGGAATACATACTAAATTTTTACCACTAGGAGCTACAAAACCCCTAGCAATAGCAATAGCCTTAATTGCTTGATTTAATGCTCCAGCTCCAATAGCTTGAATCTCTACAACACCCTTTTCTCTAAATACATTAGCTAACGCTCCCGCAACAGAATTAGGATTAGATTTAGTTCCTACTTTTAATGTTTCCATATTATTTCATTCCTTTCTTTAACTACAATTAAGTATATGAAAATAATTAAAAAAAAGAATAAAAAAAATTAAGAAAACTCTTAATTTTTAAAACACACAAATACACTAGTTAAACCAACTACAATAAAGAAACTTCCAAGTATTAAACCACTATCATTACGATATGAAGAAGTACTCTCTACCATAACATCTTCACTAACAAACTCTTCATTTACTTCACTTTGCGTACTACTATCAGAAGAAGAATTATTATCTACTTCCTCTTTCACAGTATCACTTGTTGTATTAGAAAAATCATCTGATTTATTTTTACTCTTATTATAATAATTAGCTCCTGCTATACCTATAGCTCCCGCAACAGCAACAGCAGCAACAACACCAAGCATTCTCTTAAACATAAAACCCACCTCAATTAATAATTTATTATAACAACATATTTTAAAAAAGCAAGTACTTTTTACTTATTACCAATCTCCTTCAGAAGATCTCTACTATCATCACAATAAATAACATCTTCTTCTTTTCTATAACATATATCTTTATATTTACAATACATACAACCTATATCATTTCCATTAATTCTCTTAGGATTAATATCAAAATTAACTTCCATAACTTTATCAATAACATTATTAATTTTATCATCAGTAAATTTAACTAAATTATCAATAATATAATCATCAAATACCCTTTTAGAAGACAATCCCTTACTGCTCTTCTTCATTCCCTTAATAAAAGAACTATTAACATATGAAGAATCAAACATCTTAATTAATTCTTCATCACTATTAGTATATCCCTGTAATTTTAATTTATCAGAAGAAGAACTAAGTTTACTATTTAATATTTTTTGCAAATAAAAACCAACTATCCTAATACTAGGAAACTTATACTTAGTTAAATAAACATATACAGGTAATTGCATATCAATTCCATATAAACAATTATTTAAATCCAAACTAACATTACCAGTCTTATAGTCAACAATAGCACCAACTTTATTATCATTATCAAGTATTAATTTATCAATAAATCCCTTAAAAATAATAAGCATGTCTTCTCTACTCTTATCAACTTTAATCTCTTCTTCATACAAATAATTCTTTAAAGAAGACAAACTATACTGTTCCTTAATAGTATCGATTACAAATATAAGTTCTGATAACAAATTATCTAAAAAGAACTTTTCTCTAGAATTAAATTTATATTTACTATCTCTAATAAACTTATTATATTCTTTATTAATATCTATATCATCATTAAAACATACAGCAAGCATATGATGAAATAAATTACCAATAAAAATATTAAAAGAATCATCATAAATATTTAATTTAAGTATATTAGATAAATAATACTTAAAAGAACAATGATAATAATTATTAATAGCACTATAAGATAAAACTAAATTATTATTAACATATTTCTTAAACTTATCCCTATCAATAGAAGAATAATTATTACTATACTTCATATAATCAACATCACCATATTTATTATATAAAGAAACTAATTCTTCACTACAAACATTATATTTAATTAATTCATCTATATCTCTTACTAATTTAATCTTATTATAAATATTAGAATAATTATATATAACACCAGGATGAATACTCTCTAACTTTAAAAAAGAAGCCAAAGGAGAAATATAATATTCTTCATTAACATTATATTTCTTATAACTAATAACAATATCCCTACATGAATTAATATTAAATAACCACTTATCACTCTCTAACTTATTAAGATTATAAGAAGTATCTATCTTTAACTTCTCTCTTATCTTATCACTTAAATAATCATCATCCATATATATTTTAGGAATAACACCTAAAGAAAAATTCATAAGAAAAACATATTTATCATAATATCCCTCTAATGAAGAAATAACTTCTACTTCATTTAAATAATTAACACTATTAACTTTAGTACTTTTAAAATCATGAATAACCATCTTCTTATAAATATCTTTATTATCTATCCAAACATACTTATTAACAATATTAACAATTAAATTATAAGTATCTATAATACCTTTATTTTTCATATTATATTTATCACAAATATAATCTAAAGATAAAGTATTTAAATAATCCTTAGCCATCCTAGTAGCATACAAATAATTATTATTAATAGAAATAGAAATATTATAAAAAGAAAATATTCTTTTAACAGTATTTATATATTCATCATTTATTCCACAAATCTTAATATCATTAATATTAATACCCTCATTAACAAGTTTTACAATTGAAGAAGCTACAAAACTAACTTCTTCTTCCATATCATTAAATTCATATACATATTTATGACGATATTTATCACTATCACTCTTAATAACATTAACATCACAAATATCTTTGATTAATCTAATCACATATTTTTCATATTTAGTTAAAAAAGAAGAAGAAAAAACAACCCTTTTATTAACTAAAAAATCTTTAAATAAATTATTAAAATACAATAGATTATTATTAATTAATTCCTCTTTTAATAAAAGTAATTTATTTAGTTTACTATCACTATATTTCTTTTTATCTAAATAATATAAACTATCTAAACACTTAATACAAAAATCATAATCATAATTATAATGTTCCATAAGATAACTAATAGTTTTATCATCATAAGAAAAGAAGTAGTTACTAATAAACTCCTTAAAAGTCATAAACTTAATATTATTTAAACTACTACTATTTCTAACATCACCAATTATTTTATCTCTATTAAAACTATTAACTATATAAATATCCATTATTAATAAACATTCCAATCTATCTCTTTAATATTATTTTTCTTTAAAAAATTATTTGTCTTAGAAAAAGGTTTACTTCCAAAAAATCCATAACTAACTGAAAATGGTGAAGGATGTGAAGACTCTATAACTAAATGCTTAGGATTAGTAATAAATTCCTTTTTACTTTTAGCAAAATTACCCCATAGAATAAAAACTACTGGTTCATCCTTTTCATTTATTTTCTTAATAATACTATCCGTAAAATATTCCCATCCAATATTCTTATGACTAGCTGCTTTATCCTTTTCAACCGTTAAAACAGCATTTAAAAGAAGAACACCCTCTTTAGCCCAACACTCCAAATTACCAACAGAAGCAGCCTTTATACCAAGATCATCTTCTAACTCTTTATAAATATTTTTTAAAGATGGTGGTAGCTTTATTCCATTATTAACAGCAAAAGCAAGACCATTAGCTTCTCCAACTCCATGATAAGGATCTTGGCCTAAAATAACAACTTTAACCTGATCATAATCAGTTAATGATAATGCTCTTAGAATTTTATTTTTTGGAGGAAAGATAACTTTTTCCTTATATTCTTTATTAATAAACTTAACTATCTTTTTAAAATAATCTTTATTATATTCCTCTTGCAAAACATTATCCCAACTATTACCTACTAAACTAATCACCATTAAGCTCCTTAATATAATCAGCAGAAGTAGGACAACCATCTCCTCCTAAAGAAGTAACGCTCCCCTTAGATACAGTAATTTGACAATTACCTAAATCACTACTATCTTTAGGATTTAATAATACTTTAGAATTCTTATTAGCACAGCCACTTAAACATTCACCTTTTTCAGAAAGATTACCGTTACATTTAGTAACACAATCATTATTTACACCGGCTAAGAAACCATTACTAACCAACGTTTGTAAATTAATAGTTACCATTTTATTCTCATCTAAAGATAGTTTTTCTCCTTTACATCCATAATCTTCATCACAGTTTTCACTAACAGAATAACTAAATATGTTACCTCCAGTTACATAACTATTTGATAGCTCTAAATATAAGCTATTACATGCCGTAACAATATTAGAAACCATAATTTTATAAGATGCATTCTTACTACTATTAACACTAGACATAACCCCAATAACAGCTATACCACTCAAAATAGATAAAATAACTATAACTGCTAAAACTTCAATTAAAGTAAAACCTTTATTATTTAATTTCATACTTACCTCCAATAATTATATATATTAATTATAACATAAATAAAAAGAAAAAAACTACTTTTGTAGTTCATTTTCTTTATAATTAACTAATATTATATCATCACCAATTCTAACAATTTGTTTCCATAAAATAAATACCTCATCTCTATTATTAGAAAATAACCTTTTACTAGCTCTTCTCTCATCTAAAATAAATTTAACAATTTCCCCATTTCTATTAATAACAACATCAATTATTGAACCCATTCTCTTACCAGAAGAAACATCTATTATTTCTTTATTTTGTAAATCAGATAAATTCATCTTATCACCTAAATAATTATATTACTTAACATACTTTTTTAGACTATTAATAGCATTTTTTTCAATTCTAGATATCTGAGCCTGACTAATCCCTAACTCACTTGCAATCTCCATCTGAGTTTTACCAATAACAAATCTTTCTTCTAATATTTTTCTATCTCTATCCTTTAATTTAGAAATAGCTTTATCTAAAGCTAATTTATAATCTAAATCATATTCTTCTTCACTATTACTAATCTGATCATACAAATAAATAGTATCTCCTCCATCATTATAAATAGGTTCATACATACTAACAGGTTCTCTTAAACTATCGATAGCATTACTAATTTCAAACTCACTAACACCAAGAATATCAGCTAAATACTTATCACTAGGATTAACACCATTACTAGCAATATACTCTTCTTTTAACTTCAAGATTTTATAAGCTAAATCCTTAACACTACGACTAACTCTAATAGTACTATTATCCCTTAAATACCTCTTAATTTCACCTAATATCATTGGACAAGCATAAGTAGATAATTTAACATCATAACTAGTATCAAAATTATCTATAGCTTTTACTAATCCCAAACAACCAACTTGAAATAAATCATCAAGATTATCAACTTTATTATAAAACTTCTTTAGAATAGCTAAAACTAACTTTAAATTACCCAAAACTAATAAATCTCTAGCATTACTATCACCATTCTTATAATCTTTACATAATTTATCTACTTCCGCACTACTAAGAACTTTAATATTCGCTGTATTCCCGCCACTAATATCTACCTTATGACGTGCCATAAAAAATCTCCTTTCATATCATTTATGATACAAAAGGAGATTAATTATACATATCTTACATTCTTTCTACTTCTTTAATTGCAAGTAAATCTAATATACCACTAATAGTATTACATACTAATTTAGTTAAAGATAAATAATTATTTTTCTTATTAATATCTTTCTCATTAGTAATATTAATATCATTATAAAACTTATTATATAAATTACAAAGATTATAAATATACTCACACAATACATTAGGACTTACGTTCTTATACGACTTATATAATTCACTAGAAAGCTCTATAATCTTAACATAAATATCCCTAATATTATCATCTACATAATTAATATTAAAATCACTTAATTCATTATTTCTAAGAATAGATTTTCCTCTTACTAAAGTATACATTATATAAGGACCAGTTTTTCCCTCAAAAGAAGAAAATTTTTCTGGTTCAAATATATAATCTGTTTTACGATAAGAAAATAAATCAGCATATTTTAAAGTACAAATAGTTAAATTTTCAATAACATTATCTCTACCCTCTAAATCATCTTTAACTTTCTTAGTAATTTCATTTTTAATTAACTCAATTAAATCATTAAGTGGCATAACACTACCATCACGAGTCTTAAAAGGTCTTCCATCTGCTCCATTAATAGTACCAAATCCATAAAATTCCAAATCGCAACTCTCTGGTACTAATCCAGACTTATATGCACCTCTAAACACTTGTAAAAAATTAAATTCTTGTCTATTATCAATAACATAAAAGATTGCGTCAGGATTAAATTCCTTCATTCTCATATACATAGTAGCTAAATCTCTTGTTTCATACTTAGAAGAACCATCACTCTTGAGAACCATTAACGGAGGATATTCTTTCTTATCATCTTCCTTACGAATATCCATAACCATAGCACCATCAGATTCATATAAATAAGGTTTTAATATTTCTAAAGTTTCAGGAATATATTTAATACTATCCATCTCACCATACCAAACATCAAAACTACAATTAAGACGGTCATATACATCTTTTATATCTTTTTTTGATATCTCAACCATCTGACGCCATAATTCTAAATAACCACGTCTTCCCTCTTCAACTTCACGAGTAATATCTCTAACAGAAGCTAATCTCTTTTCATCTTCTAAAGCACTTGTACTAGCTCTAGAATACATCTTTCCTAAATCAGATGAAGTAAGATTTATTTGCGGATATTCTCCCACATAATTAGGATCGAAAAAAACAGAATCAGGTTCCATCAACATATACTCAGATATTAACATTCCTGCTTGTCTACCTAAATCTCCTAAATGAACATCACCAATAACTTTATGACCATATAATTTATAAATTCTTTTAATAGATTCACCAATATTAGCGCTTCTCATATGACCAACATGTAAAGCCTTTGCAGCATTAGCACCACCATAATCAATTACAATCGTTTTACTATCATCATTATCAACATGAACACTAAAATCATTAAGACACTGATTCATATACTTAATAATAATATCATCACTAAAAGACAAATTAATAAAACCCGGTCCGGCAATATTAACATTTACAAATCTATCATCTAATCTATCAACTATTTCCTTAGCTATTTCATTAGGATTCTTATGATATTTCTTAGCTAAAGGCATAGCAACATTTATCTGAAATTGTCCCAAAGAAGGAACAGAAGAAGTAATAAGACTAACTTCTTCTTCATATCCCAATTCTTTTAATAAACCATTTAAATAAGTTTCCGTATCCTTAATTAAACTCATATTATCACCTATTTCTTAATAATATCAATAATCTTATCTATATCATTAATATTAACTTCTATATCCCTAGAATTAGTCATATCTCTTAATTTAATAACACCACTAGAAAGTTCATTTTCTCCTATTACTAAAACATAAGGAATATTATTTCTACTAGCCCAATTAAAAGCTTTCTTTACTTTCTTATTATTAAATTCTACTATAACTTTAATTCCTTTAGATCTTAACTTTTTAGCAAAATCTAAACAATAAATACTATTATCCATAGGAACAATATATAAATCATATAAACTATTATTTATATTATCTTCTTCCATAAGAAGAATTTCATAAATAGGAACTAATCCAAAAGTCATACCAACCGCAGGATATATATTACCATCATTAATAAAATTAGTAATTATATTATCATATCTTCCTCCACCACCAATAGAAGAAGTTATTCTTCCCTTTTTATCAAACACTTCCCAAACAGTACCCGTATATATCTCTAATCCACGAGCTAAATTAGGCGTAAATACACAATCCTTAAGACCTAATTTATCTATATATGAAGCTAATTCAAAAACTTCTTTAATTCCCTCTTTTAATACTTCATTACTACTATCTTTAAAATAATCTTCTATATCATTAATACCTATCTTAAAGAAAGAAAACAATTTATCCAAACAACTATTATCAATATCATATGAAGCTAATTCTTTTCTAACTCCATCTTCACCAATTTTAGCTAATTTATCAACAGATAATATAACTTTACTACTAATATCACTACTAATACCAGCTTCGATAATTAATCCCGATAAATATTTCCTATTATTCCATAAAACATCAATATCGATACCTAATTCACTAAAACACAAAGATGTCATTTGTAATAATTCAGCTTCTGCTAAAATACTACTAATACCACAAACATCTACATCACATTGATAAAATTCTCTATCTCTTCCCAATTTAACCGGACCATCACGATACACTTTACCAATTTCATATCTTCTAAAAGGAAGTTCAATTTCCTTATTTAAATTCATACTAATAATTTTAGAAAAAGGAACTGTTAAATCATATCTTAAGCCCAATTCTCTATTACCCTGATCTTTTAACTTATAAACCTCTTTAAGTATTTCCGCACCACCAGCATATTTAGAAGCTAACAAATCATAATAACACAAGGTTGTAGTCTCAACAGGTAAATATCCATAAGATTCAAAGTATTTTGTCAAAACACTTATAATCTTATTTCTAAGTATCTGTTTCTTAGGTAAAAAATCACTACTTCCACGTACATTTAATAATTCCATAAAATCACCTTCTTATTAAAAACAAATATGACAATGTATTCTAACATCTAATAAACATATTGTCAACTTTATTGCTTAACATACCACGTTTTACTAATATCAACATTCTGACTCAAAGGAACAGGATTAGGTTCTCCAACCTTAATAATAACAGGCATTCTAAAAGCTGTACCATAAGCTACACAAACACCAGAATGGAAAGTCTTTAACTTAAGCAAGAAATCACTTGAAATATTAGGAAGCAACGAAGATACAAAAGCCAAATCATCACTATGAAACATCTTAAAGATTAAGAAATTACTACACTGACTAATAGCTGTCTCTGATAATTCTGAAGGCCTTTGCGTAATTAAACCAAGTAATATTCCATATTTTCTTCCTTCTTTAGTAATTCTTTCAAATATATTATAACCAAATAATCTAACATCTATATCATCCTGAACATATCTATGAGCTTCTTCTAAGATAATATGAAATGCTAAAGATCCCCTATTCTTTAACTTAGCAACATAATCAAATAATAATTTAGAATATATCTTAACTAAATTTTTAGCAAATCTATCATCAACATAATTAATATTGAAATTAATAATCTGAGCTTTTCTATTTCCTGAAACAGTTAAAAGTTCTCTAATAAATCCCTCTCTATTAACAAAAACAGGATATTCAAAATATTTAGCATAATCACTATTAATTAAAGTATTTAACCTAATTCTTAAAACATTAGCATAATTAAATATCTTCTGACTAGTAAGAATACCCTCACTAATTAAAGCAAACTCTAATGCCAAAGAAAACTCTTTTAATCCATACGAAAAACTACCATCAGGCATAACCAACTCAAATTCATTATTAGTAAACTGCTCCAAATAATTAATAATAAGTTCTATATCAGCAAATCTACCAGACTCTTCAATATATAAACACTGCCTAATAGTTCTCGTCCATCCACCCTTAGATAAAGGAATCTCCAAATTAATATCTTTCGTTTGAAATTTTGTTAAAACAGAAGTTAACTGATTTCTAATTTCACTAGGATTACGACCAGAAAATATAATATCTAAAACACTTCTAGCTATAATATCATTCTTCTGTTCTAATACTTTTTCATCATCCTGAGTAAAGAAAGCAACTAACTTTAAAGCTTTCTCAATAATAGGTATCTGATTTTCATCATCAGCATTTAATAACAATGCAATATCATCAGTAGATAATAACCAAAAAGGAATTGTTAAATGAGGAAACTGTGTATTATTTAAATCAGTAGTAATAACCTTATAATTTATATTAGAATTTTTCTTCCCAATATCAAAAAATGCAGGTTGATACTCACCATAAGCATCAAATAAAAATATATTAGTTCTAAAAGGAAGATTATTATCAGCCTCATAAAAAATATTTTGTAATATGTGAGAAACAGAATAACTCTTACCAGCACCACTATTACCTAAAACTGCAAAATGATTAGAAAAGAAAGAATTAACATCTAAAGAAATCTTATATCCCTCATAAAAAACAGACTCTCCCAAAGATATTAATTTGCTAGTCTTCTCATTCTGAAAAACTATATCTAATTCTTCCTTAGTAATTAATCTACATACATCACTAAAAGAAGGCTTAATCATACTACCATAAATAAAAACATTATCCCTAATTTCTCCAATTATCTTAATATCAAGATATGTAACATCTCCCTGATCAATTTCTCCAACAATCTTAACATTTTTTTCTTCAAAAATAACGTTTTTACCGATAATACCATCTAAACTATAAACATTAGTATCTAACTTTATCTTAACGACATTTCCTAACACACTAACTATTTTCCCTAACATATTATCACCTATAATACAATTATACAAAAAAAATATCTAAATTACTAGATATTTTTTTTATTTACTTTTAATTCTTTTTTTACTATCTACAGTATGTTTAGTACGTAAACATTTCTCAAGACATTTTATAGCCTTTCTTAGATAGTTATTTCTATCACTATTATAACGAGCTCTTTCATTTTTATTTTTTAATGCTTTAGATTCTTGTTCTTGCATTTTATAAGTCCATTCAATTAAATCCTTTAAATCAGAACACTTAGCAACATCATAATCACCAATAGGTATTTCTAAAACAAAAGATTCATGTAATTCTTGATATTCTTTCTGACTCATAACAACAATTGATGAAGCATAATCCTCATCTAATCCTGCAGCATCTGCAACTGTAGCCTTAACACCAGCTAAAGCAGCATCTGCAACAGCAGAATATCCCTTATCTCTAAGAAGAGTATTTACATACTTATCTTGAACATAAAGCTTACAAGAAATATCTTGCTTTTCACTTTCTGTATATTTATCATTATTTTTATACTCTTCAATTAAATAATAGATATCTTCTGGACTAAGTAACTTAGACTCTTTATAATCATCAACAGAAGTATAATCTTCTAATTTTAAATCATGAAGTTCTTCAGATATATCAATATATTCCTCTAATTGAGAAATAAAATTAATTTCCTCTTCTCCAAGTAATTCATCAAAACAAGTACTAGCATAAATTCCATACATAGTATCATTAAAACTAACATCATTAGTATTACCACATCCAGTAAGTCCAACAACAAAAGCCGTACCTACTATAGCAGATAATTTTCTAATATAATTAAAATTATTCTTGCTTTCCATATATATCACCCCTCAAATCGAGTTAATATTTTACCACAGATTAACAAAAAAGTCAAATTATCATAAAAAAAAGCATCGATAGATGCTATTTTTCTTCTTTCTTAGTAGTAGTCTTCTTAGCTGGAGCTTTCTTAGTAGTTTCTTTCTTTTCAGTTTCCTTCTTAGTAGTAGTCTTTTTAACAGGTTCTTTCTTTACTTCTTCCTTACTAACACTAGCTTTAGGAGAATATTCCTTACCTGCTAATGAATCCTTAGCAATAGCTACTAAATCACTAAATGCTTCCTTTTGATCAATAGCTAATTCCGCTAACATCTTTCTATTAATAGTAATTCCAGCCTTATCTAAACCATTAATAAACTTAGAATAACTAATTTCATTCTCACGACAAGCTGCATTAATTCTTGTAATCCATAACTTTCTAAAATTTCTCTTATTTTGTCTTCTATCTCTAAAAGCATATTGACCAGAATGCATTACTTGTTCATGAGCAGTCTTATATAATCTATGTTTACTTCCAAAGTATCCCTTAGCTTCTTTTAAAACTTTCTTTCTTCTTGCACGTGCAATAGTGCCACCCTTAACTCTTGTCATTATAACATCCTCCTTCTATTTAACTAGGCTCTTAACTCTCTTTAAATCAGAATTATCTATACCATTATATTTTCTCTTTTGTCTACTTCTCTTAGCACTGTTTTTACCAGTATTATGTCTAATTCCTTGACTCTTGATAGAAACAGAACCACTTTGTCTAATATTTAGAACTTTCTTCAACCCTTTATGAGTTTTCATCTTATTCTTCTTAACTTTTACTTTCTTTGCCATAATTAATCCTCCTCAAATTCTATTTTTTTGGTGTTAATTGCATAAAGACACTTCTACCTTCCATCTTAGGTTTAATTTCAACTTCTGAAACATCACTTAAAGCATCCTCAAATCTCTTTAATACATCATTTGCTAATTCTGGATGAGCAATTTGACGACCCTTAAAACGAATAGTAACTTTAACTTTATCGCCACGCATAATAGCTTTTTTGGCGTTAGTAACCCTAGTATCAAAATCATGTTTATCTATAGTAACAGACAATCTAAATTCTTTAATATCAATTATAGCTTCACGTTGTTTCTTTAAAGCATCTTTAGCTTTCTTTTTCTTTTCATATTTAAATCTGTTATAATCCATGATTTTACATACTGGTGGATTAGAATTTTCATTCATAAGAACTAAATCAAATCCCGCATAACCAGCCAAAGTTAAAGCATCTTGTCTACTCTTAATTCCTAATTGTTCACCATTAGGTCCAATAACCATCATTTCCTTACACCTAATTTGTTCATTAATTAAGTTATCTTTATTATTTATAATAAACACCTCCAAAAAACAAAAATGAACACTAAAAGCCTAGTATTCATCCCAAAAACAATAAAATTATAAATAATTTATTGGCCTTTTACCCATCATCTTAGACAATCGGGTGAGATAAATATCTGCTTTCCTTCACTTCGTTGTTAATTATATTATAATTTTATTGATTTGTCAACAAAAAATAACTACAATTCTCCATTATTCTGCTCTTTTATTCTCTTTTTAGCAAAAGAAGTTTTTGCAAACTCTGCCCATCTAACTTTTGGTCCACCAACATATTTATTATCAATAAGAATAATCTGATCATAATTCTTTAAAACATAATCTAAATCTACTAACTGATTATTAACTAAAGCAGCACAAACAGTACTATTATCATAACCAATTTTATAAACAAAATCTACAATTGTAGAACCACTAGGAAGTTCTATAACCATTCCACTAGAAGTATAAACATAAACCTTATCACTAAATAATTCATCACTTATCTTATGTGCAAAATCAGCAGGATTAGGAAACATATCATTAATCTGAACTAAAGAATTAAAAAACTGAAACTTTTTCTCTAAATCAGCTTGCATCTTCTTTCTAGCCTCTCCCCTATACATATCCCAATAAGCACATATACCATTATTAGCAACTTTATCCATCTTATCAGTTCTTATCTGCATCTGTACAAAAGTGTTATTAAGACCATAAACTGAAGTATGTAATGACTTATACATATTAGTCTTAGGTCTACTAATATAATCTCTAAAACGATCATTTAAAGGAAGATATAACTTATGAATAACGCCAAGTGCTGTATAACAATCTATACTCTTATCTACAATTAACGCAAATGCAATTAAATCATGAATATAATTAATATTTTCCCCTTCTATTAAATTTTTATAAATACCATAAATATTCTTATATATAACATAGCTACTATTATTAAGGCCAATATCATTTAATCTATCTCTAATAGTATTCTTCATTTCTAAAACTGTATCTTCATTTTTAACAATTAAATTCTCTCTTTTAGAAGAAATTCTATTATAATCATTAGGATTAATATGTTTAAAAGCCAAATCTTCTAATTCATTTTTTATTTTATAAGCACCAATATTATGTGCTAACGGAACAAATATATCTAAAGTTTCATGAGAGTTTTCTTTCTGTTTTTCTATAGACTTATACTCTAAAGTTCTCATATTATGTAATCTATCAGCAAGTTTAATAATTATAATTCTAATATCTTTAGTAATACTAGTAACAAGTTTTTTAATATTAGCATAATTAACCTCTGTACGTGTCGAAAAACTCATCTTACTAATCTTAGTAACTCCATCAACTAACGTAGCAACATCATCATTAAATAACTCTCTAATATCCTCTAGCGTAATATCCGTATCCTCAACAGTATCATGAAGTAAAGCAGCACACAAAGTATCACAATCAACATACATATCCGCTAAAATGTAAGCAACCGTCAACGGATGAGTAATATATTCCTCTCCACTTTGACGGTATTGCCCCTTATGTAATTGCTCAGCTAAATAATATGCCTTCTTAACACAATCCAAACTCTCCTCATTATAACTTTTTACTTTTTCAAAAAACGAAGAAACAGTAACACCCATATATCCTCCTAATAAAGTCTCATTATACATCAATAAAAAAGAAAAATCAACACTTATTTGGATCAATATCAATATCAACATTAACTTTACTATTATTTTTATAATGTTTATCTAACATTAATAACGTATTTTTTAACTTATCATCCCTCTTATACTTAATAATACATTGCTGATGATAAACATTATTTATCTTAAATAAACTAGCCATCGTAGGTCCCAAAACAAAAGTATCACTACTTAAATTACTTCTTAAATAATCACCAATCTTTTTAGCTTCTCTAAAACTCTCTTCATAATCACGCGAAGAAATATTAACAAGAATAATATAATAATATGGACTATAATTTAATTGCTTTCTTAATTTCATTTCCTCTCTATAAAAAGACAAATAATCATGATCCTTAGCATACATAATACTATAATGTTTATTATTATATGTCTGAATAACTACTTCTCCATCTTTAACTGACCTACCAGCTCTACCAGATACCTGACACAACAACTGAAAAGTCCTCTCACTACTCCTAAAATCAGGAACATTTAAACTAGCATCAGCATTAATAACACCAACTAAAGTAACCATAGGAAAATCAAGTCCCTTAGAAACCATCTGTGTACCAAGTAAAATATCATAGTTATGCTCTCCAAAATCCTTAATTATTTTTTCATGAGCACCCTTTCTACTAGTAGTATCCATATCCATTCTAACAACTCTAGCATTATATCTTTTAATTAATTCCTCTTCAACTTGTTCCGTACCAAGACCATATTCTTTTAAATCTTTACTATGACAACTAGGACAAACACTAATCTTAGGAATAGCATAACCACAATAATGACATCTAAGCATTCCACTAGACTTATGATAAGTTAAACTAATATCACAATTAGGGCACTTACTAACACTACCACAATTAGAACAAGTAAGCATTGAAGAATAACCTCTTCTATTTAAAAACAAAATAATCTGTTCATTATTAGATAGTTTTTCTTTAATTTTTTTATCCAATAAAGAAGAAAAAATATAATTACCCTTCTTTATCTCCTCCTTCATATCAATAATATTAACTAAAGGAAGATTACCACCACTAGCTCTTTTCTTTAAAACTAACAATTTATATACTTTATTTAAAGCTCTAGCCATACTCTCTAAAGAAGGAGTAGCACTACCTAAAACTAAAGGACACTTATGAAATTTACTTCTTAAAATAGAAACTTCTCTAGCATGATACCTAGGATTATTATCCTGTTTATAAGTACTAGAATGCTCTTCATCAATAATAATAACACCAATATTCTTTAAAGGTGCAAAAACAGCACTCCTAGCTCCTACGACAATCTTAACATCACCATTAACAATCTTCCTATATTCATCATATCTCTCTCCATCAGATAAACCTGAATGTAATATAGCAACATTATCACCAAATCGTGAAATAAATCTCTCAACTATCTGGGGAGTTAAACTAATTTCTGGAACTAACATAATAGCACTCATATCTCTATTTATAACACTATCAATAATATTCATATATACTTCTGTTTTACCAGATCCTGTAACCCCATATAAAAGAAATGTCTTAGAAATGCCAATAGAGTTAACTACTTTATCAATAGCATCCTTTTGTTCTTTATTTAATACAACCTTATTATCACTATTTATATTATCATGTTTATAACGATAAGATTCTTTAAAAATAATCTTTACTATTCCATGTTTTATTAAAGTATTAATACTACTATTAAATATATCAATCTTTACTTCTTTATTTTTAATAACACTATTAACAATTTCTTTCTGCTTATCATATCTACACTTACTAACATATTCTCTAGCTTCCACATTACTACAATTTAAAACTAAAAACTTATCTTCTTTAATCTTAATATTAGTCTTATAGCTAGCTTTTAAAGCTTTAGGTAACATAGCTTGATAAGCACTAATCTTAGAACATAAAGTTATTTCGCTAATCTTATCTCCTAATTCTAACATTTCTTTATTTAAAATAGGCTCTAAATCAACAAGTTCTATAATATCTCTAACATCATAATCATTACAATCTAAATTATTAAAAATATCTAATACAAATCCCTCTAATAATTGCTTACCAAAAGGAACTTTTACTCTGCATCCTATCTTAACTTTATCTAAAATAAAAGAAGGTATTCTATATGTAAAAGTCTTATCTACACTCTTAGCTCCTATTTCTACAATAACACTAGCATACATATTTATACCTCCTTTAATATATAAAAATTATAACACAACCAATAAATAATAAATAATAATTTACTAAAAATTAATAAATTAAAAGAAGTATTAAAACTTCTTTTAATCTACATATTCTATTTTACTAATAATTGGCTGATTTTCTTTTAAAACAGTTCCATTACTATCTTCTACTTTTGTCTCCTTAGCAATCTTATCAACTATATCCATTCCGCTAGTAACATGACCAAAAGCAGCATATGAACCATCTAAATGAGGAGAATCTTCTTGAACAATAAAGAATTGACTACTAGCACTATCATAGCTAATACTATTTCTTGCCATTGAAATAACCCCTCTAACATGCTTAGTATTATTCTTTACTCCATTATCACTAAATTCACCCTTAATAGTCTTAGAAGAGCCGCCATTACCAGTACCCGTAGGATCTCCTCCCTGTATCATAAAACCATCTATAATTCTATGAAAAGTAAGTCCATCATAAAAATGATCTTTAACTAAATTAATAAAATTATCTACTGTTATAGGAGCTTTAGAAGCATCTAATTCTACTTCAATAACTCCATAATTTAATACATCAATCTTAACATGATGTAAAGACGAATTATTATTACTCTTAGAACAAGCACATAAACATAATACAATAACAAATAATAAAACTATCTTTTTCATCTAATCCTCCAAATATTTATTAACTAAATCTATAAATTCTTTCTTTATTTCTTCTAATCTTTCTTCACTCTTAGCCTCAAATCTCATCGTAATATTAGGACCAGTATTAGAAGCTCTAACTAAAGCAGAACCATCACTAAAGAATACTTTAACACCATCTATCGTAAGAATATCATATTTTAAATCTAAACAATAATTCTTTATCTTTTCTATAATATCAAATTTAATATCATCAGAAACACCAATCTTTAATTCTGGAGTACTATAATACTTATTAATACCTTCTAATAACTCACTAACACTCTTATTACAATTAGTAAGTATTTCAATTAGTCTCAAAGAAGCATAAATACCATCATCATAACCATTAAACTTATCCCTAAAGAATACATGACCAGATAATTCTCCACTAAAAGGATAATCTCCTTCGTAGCTCTTTAATTTTGTATAAGAATTACCCGTTCTATAATATTCATTTTCTACCCCTAATTTATCTAATTCATCTTTTAAACATAAACCACACTTAACATCATAGAAAGTCTTTTTAATAACATCTTTCTTAACTAAATCACGCCATATAATAATCATATATTTATCTATATCAACCATTTTACCATTATTATCAACAACTCCAACTCTATCGCCATCACCATCATAAGCAACACCAACATCTGCGCCTACTTCTAATACTTTCTCTTTTAAAAAAGTTAAATTTTCTTCAACCGCAGGATCAGGATGATGATTAGGAAAATCAGAATTACTATCATTAAATAATGGAACTAATTCTAACTTATCACTAAGCAACTTAAATATATCATCTGCAACTACACAAGTAGTACCATTACCACAATCATATACAACTTTAATCTTTCTATCTCCTAAACTAATAGAAGAAGTAATCATCTTAATATAATCTTCTCTAATATCCGCATCTTTCAAAGAACCCATCTTATCAGATTTACAAAACTTATTATTAACAATAATATCATATAACTCCACTGTACTCTTACCAAAAGCATTATGAATACCATTATATGAAAATTTAAATCCATTATCATCTTTAGGATTATGACTAGCAGTAATCATCATACCTGAATGAATATTTAGTAAATCCCAACCATAATAATACATAGGTGTTGTTACTAATCCTAAATTAACAACATTAACACCACATTCTCTTATTCCTTTAATAACATTAGAAGAAATAACTGGTGAACTCTTTCTATTATCAAATCCAACTAAAGTAGTATCAATATTAAGTTCAACTAATTTAGTTCCAAAAGCCTTACCAATTAAATAAGATATCTCTGGATCTATATCTTTTCCATATACACCTCTAATATCATATTCACGAAACATATATTTATTAATTTCCATATCTACACCTCTACAATAAGTATAACAAAACAAGAATATTAATACAACCTAATTAACAAAAAAAGATAAGTGTAAACTTATCCTTTTATAACAATATTAACAATTCTATTAGGAACTACAATTACTTTAACTATTTCTTTATCGCCAATAAAATTCTTAACCTTTTCAGAATCTAAAGCAATTTTCTCAACAATCTCTTTATCTTCATCTTTCTTAATATGAATAGTATCTCTCAATTTACCATTAACTTGAACACCAATTTCTAATTCATTATCTTGTGTTTTTTCTTCATCGTAGCTAGGCCATGTACTATCAGTAAATTTATCCCCTAACTTACACAACTCATTTAATTCCTCAGTAATATGAGGAGCAAAAGGATTTAATAATTGTAATAATATCCTATATTCATCCTTAGTTATACTATCACATTTATCCATCTCATTTAACATAATCATTAACGAAGATATAGCCGTATTATAATTCATATTATCAATATCATTAGTAATCTTTTTAATAGTCTTGTGAATAATACTTTCTAAAGCTGAAGAATAACCACTATTATCATTTAACTTATTTTGCAAATTCCATATTCTATTTAAAAACTTAGAACAACCCTTTAATCCATTTTCACTCCAAGAAGCATCTTTAGTATAATCACCAATAAACATCTCATATACTCTTAAAGAATCTGCTCCATATTCACGAACCATATCATCAGGATTAATAACATTTCCCTTACTCTTACTCATTTTCTCACCATCAGAACCCAAAATCATTCCATGAGATACACGAGTCCAAATCATTTCCTTAT
>JAEEGL017414993.1_pt1 | contig 27094 bp, 28 predicted proteins | sample 9134231 | NCBI WGS metagenome assembly JAEEGL01 (sample SAMN16246548, study PRJNA631951) | gut metagenome | biome: gut microbiome; feature: rumen; material: fiber-attached | host: Bos | place: Iran: Karaj | collected 2018-10 | reverse complement strand
CTATCATACCCATAAGTAATGTTGTTTTACCACAACCTTGTTCACCAGTAACAGATGTAATTCTTGCTCCTTTAACTAAAAATTTTAATAAATCTATTACTTCTTCTTTTCCAGCTGTATCTCCTGTCCATTGTTCAACAGTTGCACGTTTTACGTCAAATTTTCTTACGAAAAATGCCCATGTTTCTGACATTGATGGTCTAACAACAACGACACGAGAACCGTCTTTCATTTCATTAATTTTATAACCATTTGTGTCTGATAATTGACCAGGGTTGTTATATTTATATATATTTTGACAAACTCTTTTTAATTCTGATTCTGAACCAAAAGATAAAAATCCTAATCTGATTGATTTACCATGATACATTATCCAAATACTATCACAGGCTCTTGGTACTTTATTTTCAAGTATTTGATTTAAGTAATCACCATCTGTTTGTGCTACTTGGCTTAGGAATGATTCTGGAAGACCAGATACACCACCAGATACACCATCGATGTTCATATCTCTTACTTCATCAATACTTGAATATCCTTTATATTGTTGATATATTCTTTGAACTACAACATTTAATTTATCATGGAAAGATAATACTAAATGTTCTTGTTCATATATATCACTTATTTCTTCTTCTGTTATAACATAGCAAGGTTTAGCTTCACCTGATACATATTTTAAAACAGCTAAGTTGTATTTCTTTATTAATTGAGTTAAAGCTTCATATCCAAACTCTTTTTTATACATATGAATTAATATATCAAATTTATCTTGCGCTGTTAAAAGAGAAGGTATATCAAAAGGAATTGATTTTGATATGTTTGTTTCGTCAACTCCATATTCTTGCTCTAATAAATCAAAGATTAATTCTTTAACATATTTCTTGTCATTAACATCTCCATATGTACAACCTTTTAAAGCTTTTTTCAATTCGTATTTTTTCTTCTTTCTTCTGATCAATTCCTCTTCTGAAAGACCTATATCATACAAATTAACCTTTGTAATTTCATCCAATCTTTTCTTAACAAATGCAGTCATTGTCTCTATAGTAAAAGTTTTATCGTCAACTTCAACTTCAGTTTGTACTTCTGCAGTTTGTTTGTCGTTTATAACTTTTAATATTATTAGAGCAAATACAGCTATAACAACTCCAATTAATAGTAAGTTTACCATTGGGTTCTGCCTCCTTCTATAATTTCATTTGTACTTCTTGCACTTTATAGATTATTCCATCAACGAAGTTTCTAACTTCCTTCATGAATATTCCATTTCTATCTGATTCGTCTGCTTTTTTTATTCTTAAGAATAATTCTGCTATTTGATTTTCGTCAACAGACTCATAAAGTAATGTATTGTATGGAACACAGTAAATTTGTTCTTTCATACTTATTTGTCTTACAACATTTTTAATGTTGTATTTTGAAAATCTATCATATCTTCCAAGCATTATTATTGAATTATTCTTTTTGAATAAGCTTTCTTTTTTTCTAAATTCTATGAAATTTTCTATTTCTTTCTTTCTCTGTTCTAGTCCTACTACAATTACATCAGACATTTCTAATATTGTTCTTATATATTCTTTTCCCAATCCTTTTTCTAAGTCTATAAAAACATAATCATAATATTTATTTGCGTTGCTTATTATGCTTTTATATCTTGCAATTGTAGTTTCATCATCTGGAGTTTCTATTCTTTTCGATGGAAATAAAACTTCTAATTGATTTCTATATACAACTTGTGCAAATGTAGAAACCATATCAACTTCAGTTTTTCCTGATGATACATATTTCATCAATCCATCCATACCTGTATCTAAGCCTACTTTTCTTTCAACACCGAATTCTGCTAAAATATTTGCCCTTTTAGACGATATTTTAGTAGCGAAGGCTTCTTCAAAAGATGTATCTCCAGCATTTGTAGACATTAATAAGGTTTTATATTGATGGTCCATGCCTATATAGGTAGCTGCTGCCATAATTCCCAAGGTTTGGCCCATTTGTTTTTTGCTGTTACTCCAAAAAGTAATTATTGCCATACCATTTCACCTTCTATTCTTTCTCAATTATTTTGCAGGCTCTTCTTATTTCCATTCCACTAGTTTTTTCCATTACTTGTTGTAATATTTCTATCATTGCTTCTTTATATTGTGAAGTTAATTTTCTAAATTTAATTCTTGACAATCTTTGATTTTCCATGATTGCTGTTTCATCTCCATCTTCATATGGAAAATGAATTACGTATGAATCCCACTCTACATCAAATCCTGATGCTAAATAGTTTAAGTAATCTTCATCTTCTTGTAATATATCATGTGAAAATATAATTTTTGTCATTTTCATTTTATCTTGAATCTTTTCAATTGTTTCAAGACCTTTTTTTATCATATAAGTATCATATGATGTTACAAAATAGTTTTTATATGCATCAGCCATATTGAAATCTGTAAATTCCCAATCGGCATCCATATCAACTAAAATATAATCATATTCTAGATAATCATTATCTGTAACCGCCAAATATCTTTTTATATTTTCAAAATCTTCAAATCCGACAGCTACGTCAAACTCTTCATATTCAGTTATATACGATTTGGTTGGATTAATTGCTGGAATTAGATATCTCATTTTTTGTCTAAGTGTAGAATCAATTATTAGCACTTTTTTATTTAAAACCGTCATTATCTTTGCCAGATACATTATGAGATCTGATTTATCAAATGATCCTATAAAGCCTATTGTTCTCATTCTTTCCTCCCAATTATTTATTACTGAAGATTAGGGTGAGCCTTTATGTAAAGGCTTACCCTAATTCTTTTAATATGTTCCAGTTTCTGTTGTTGAAGATGAATCAGTATATGCACCAACTTGCTCTAAGTATTTTTGTCTTGAAGTTTGTAATTGTTCAATTTCAGCCTTAATTCCTGCTTCTGTATTTGCTGCTCTATCATCTTTATATGCTTCTAATGAACTGTTAATTACTTGATCTCTATATTCGTATAATCTTAAGTCATTTCCATTGTACATAACTTTTAAGTATTCTTTTGCTGATTCAATTACATTTGGATCACGTTTTATTAATTCAACAACCGCATTTGATGGCACATATGTAACATCTGCTTTATCTTGATCTCCTGCTTCAACATAAACATTTGCATATAATTTTGATCCTGTCATTGTATAAGCTTCAACTATAGCATTATTCATAGCTAAGATTTCTGCTTCAGACATTTTTAACCATATCGTTGTTTCATCTGTGTCTTCAACATATTTTTTACTAACAACTATAAATGTTTCTCCAGTTGGCATTTGGAATCTAATGTCTATATACTGCCCAGCTTCAAGTTTTGATGGAATAGCTAACATATTATATTCTTCTAATCTAACGCTAGAATCTTTGTCTATGCCTTTTAATGTTTTTACTTCTGTTCCATCTTCTAGTTTTTGTATATCCCAGTTAAATTTGTAAACACCACTAGTTTCTTGAATCATCATGTCTGTTGTAATTATTGTGCCTGGTTCTATATTAATTCTTGCAACAGCGGCATCATCAAGAAGTCCAGCCATTTCTGATGGAGTTGCTTCTTTCGCTGTTGAATATAAAGCTAAATCATTAATAGTTACAGCATTTGCTGGTACTGTATCTGTTTTTACAGCTTTATATGCAATTTTTCCATTTAATCTGTCACCAGATTTTATTGGTTGTGCCGCAACATAAAGCATAGTTGATGCTGCCTCAGTTTCTTTCTTTTCTTCTTTGGTTTCTTTTTCTGCAGCTTGTAATTTAGTAAATAAGAAAAATATTACTACTGCTGCTATAGCTAATGCGATTAAAAAACCTAGTAAAAACGCATTTCTTGCTTTTCTTTGCATTGGATTTGATGCCATTATAATTTCCCCCTTATAATTCTTAATATGACAAAATAACACTATTTATTTCATTATATCTTATTATTATTTTCAAAACAATACAATTGGCTATTGTTTCTAAAATGTAAATTATCTGTAATATTTTTGAAATATTCAAATTATATCTAATTTAAATATTTCTTTGATATTGCTTTATTTTCCATTCTTTTCCATTTAATTCTTTACTATTTCTTTACTTTTTCAGGAAGTATTTATTAATTCCTTCCGCCACTCCGCTTTCATTATTACTACTAACAACATTTCCATTTTTAATTTGATTAGTCAAAGCTCCAGATTTCATAATAATACCAATACCGGCATTTTCGACCATCATTTTATCATTCGTATTATCTCCTATAGCAATTACATCTTTTTCTTCTATGCCGACTCTTTTAAGAACTTCCTGTACTGCTGTCCATTTATTTACGTTTGGATTACTTATTTCAGTATAATAGTACTCTAACTCCTTCTTTTCTGTTCCGAAGTCTTATTTTTCTTCTTACTATATCAGGAGTTTGAAGTAATTCAATATTTTGTATATCTTTCAAAGTTTGTACTGTTCTATCAAATATGATCTTATTATTATCTGAAATATTAATCTTAAAAATCCCTTGTGTATTAACTTGATCAATATATTTATAAATATCTTCCACTACATTTATATATGTTTTCTTGTTATCTTCTTTATTGGCATTCTCAGAGTTATAAACCATTACACTATGTTTTATACTACTACAGATAATTGCTGTTTCTGTATATACGCTATAATAAATACTGTTTCTATTACAGAAATTTATGACTTCTAAAGCTTTTTCTTTTGACATAAGATTTGTATATATTTCTTCATCTTTTTCAATATCATATATTATTGCTCCGTTGCCACATATTATATACTTATCAGCTCCAATATCCTGAGCATAACTCTTTATAGCTCTTGGCATTCTTCCAGAAGCTAAAATTACCATTGCACCATTTTCTCTTGCTTCTTTTATTGCCTCTCTATTTTCATTTGAAATTAGTCCATTAGAATCTAATAAAGTTCCATCCAAATCAATGACAATCAACTTTTTCATTCTAGACACCTCTACATTTATACTATGTTATCATACTGCTTTCTTTCTTTTTACGTATTTAATTTTCAATTTTTATTTTGCTTATTATACATTTAACATTTTTATTTTACAATAAAAAACAAAAAATAATTATCTATAAAAATTAACAACATTATGTGTTAAATGTAACATATTAAAAGAAACAACATAAAAAGGCAGAGGATTCAATCTCCTCTGCCTTTTTATAAGGAAGATGAAATGAATGGCTCTACCTTTTTTCGTTAAACTATTTTGTTATTCTTCTTAATATTTCTACTAGAATTAATACATTAATTTATAGTCTAAACTTATTTTCCTATCATATGGTTTTCAGCTTGTTGAATTAATTTTCTTACCATATTACCACCGATTTTACCAGCATCTTTTGCTGATATTTCGCCATTGTATCCATCTTTTAAGTTTACACCTACTTCGCTAGCTACTTCATATTTAAACTTATCTAATGCAGACATTGCTTCTGGAACAACTTTCTTTGTTCTATTTGTATTTGCCATTTTCAATTCACCTCCCTGGGATGTTAATTTAAAAATCTATTCAATGAAAAACTAAATCGTTTTTCATAATATATGTTGTGTATTTTTTTAATTTTTAAACTGGAAATTTTTTGTTTTATTTTTTTAGAGAATAAAATCCCAAAACTCCTTATTTCATCAGTTTTACTTCACTTATAAAATTGACTCTAATTTGACTTTGTGGTATAATAATAGTAGCGTGGATTTTTGCTGATTCATGCCGTTTTTCGCGGCATTGTCCAGTTTCAGCAGTCCCTGCAAGCAAAAATTTTGATTTTCCCGGGCGGTTAGCTCGGGTAAAGAAAGGATTGAAAAAAAAATGATGAATTCAAAATCTAAAAGCCGGTACACTGTAGTTGTCATTGCCATTTGTTGTCTGGTGGTGGGCATTATTTTTGCTCTTCGTCAGAATCAGACCAGCACGACAAAAGCTAAGCAGCAGTTCAATGCATCTGCAGCTGTTGTAGCTGAAGTCGTTGCAGCAACATCTAATACCACCACTACAACTGCAACAGCAACTATAGCGTCAACAACAGCTGCAATCACTTCTGCAACTACCAGTCAGGCAACAATAACCACCACCACAGGCAGTTCGACACTTAAAACAGCACTTATTCCTTCAGTGTCAGATGTGATGACGGTTCATACAGCACTGGCAGATGCAGTAAGCGAAACCAGACCCGCAATCACTTCTACTGAGAGTGCAACATCAGATACGGCTGAGGTGATTACCGTTCTGGATTCGAAGCAGGCAGTAGTAACTGTCAGTATCCCTGCAGAATTTGCAGCGCGTCATTTCGTCGATATCCCCGTGGGAAGCGACTGGATTGATGTATGTATTTCTGAGGAAGATGCTTATTGGCTGGCAGCAGTCAATGGCTTCGATTTGGACACCGCACCTCCTGCCGGAGTTTACAAGGTGCCGACAGGCGTTGCATTGTCAGTTCCGTCTTCTTGGCAGGATGAAAATGGCATTCGTATCCTGCCAGCAGGAATTTGCATCGAGGTCTACCAGACACCGGAAGAAGTTGACCCTGAAAGCAATCCACTGAATGCTTATCTGGTAACTCCTCCCACTGAAATTGAGGAGTAATATCTGATCCGCAGCTTGGACACTGTGGACTGGAGCCAGCCCCTATGCTTTTCGAAGCTAGGGGTTGGTTTTTTATTTATTCGACTATAAAACTCACTTGGCAGTAGTCATAATTTTGACTTTATGTTGACTTTGTGGTATAATTATAGTAGCGTGGATTTTTGTTGATTCATGCCGTTTTACGCGGCATTGTCCAGTTTCAGCATAGTCCCTGCAAGAAAAATTTTTTTGATTGACCGGGCGCATAGCTCGGGAAAAGAAAGCGAGGAATTACTATGGCATACTACTTCTCAAGTGAAAGCAGCAACAGGAAACCTCTGGGATGGCGGATCTTCTCCGCTATCATTGCAACGGTGATGATGGCAACATTTTTCATCGCTGCTGGTGCGGGACTTACAGGCGACGATTTCCGGAGTCTGTTCCCGAACGCAATCACTGCCTCTGCGGCTGGCAGTGACAAGAAGGTGACTACCGAGGTGACGCAGTACACTACGTCTGCAACCACCACAACAGTTACCACCGCCTCAAAGTCGAAGAAGAAGACTACCGGTCCTGTGGAACAGTACACAACAACGAGCAGTTCCACTACGACCACGTCAACGACAACCACCACCACTACTACTACGACGACCACCACCACGACGACGACCACAACCACGACAACGACGACGACCATGACGACCACCCATGAGCAAACAACTGGAACAACATTTGTCACAAATAAGAAGAAAACAACTGCGCCTGTCACGCAGTATACCACTGCAACGACAGCAAGTGTTGTTACTTCTATGGGCAAAAAAACGACTGGAACCATTCCGGTCTATACCACTGGTGGTAAAAAGATACCTGGGACTGTTCCCGTGTATTCCACCGCTGGTAATAAGGTTGTCCCAGATCAGCTTACAACGTATACCGTTACAGTTGATATGGCGTCGCTCACACCACCTGCTGTGCAGGAAACAACATGGCTCGTCTTTTTGCCTAAGGGTTATGGTTTCAACCAGCTTGGGGATTCTGACTGGCCGTCTCGTTGGTTAGCACAAACCAACGGATTTAAATATCTGACCGTGGAAGAATATCCTGCTCAGATTAAACAATCCGGTTGGTATGATGCTGACTTCCGAGCCCCCGCATCAACTTGGTATGTGGTTCCCTGGGGCTGTCGGCTCAAGGTAGATTCCTATATGGTTTATCCTAATGGAAATTACCAGCTGATAGAAGCAGGGACTTCAATCGATATTGCAACAGTTACTGAACCGCCTCAGGCAGAGCAGTTAGTTGCAATCCAAGTTGAACCTCCTGAGCAGGAAGTGATCACTGAAGCTACGTCTGTGGAAACTGCTCCTCCAGAAACTACTGTTTTTGTTGAGGAAACTACCGCAGCAGAAGTGACAGAGACAACACCTGTTGTTGTGGCAGAAACAACCGAGGCTTCGTCAGAAGAAACGACAGTTACTACAACGAAAGAATCTTTTGTTGAAGAAACTGAAGCTTCTACTTCACAGCCTTCTCTTGTCGCAACTCCTTTGATTTCCGTTGACATCACGGATTTGAAGAAGGAGCTCAAGTGGTCTGGGTCTATCGGTTTTATTATCGGTAGTACCCAAATGCCCATAATCAGCTACAATTCTGAAGCATGGTTCAGCATGAATTGTAGTGGTAAGGCCGCTCCTACGTCGCATTTCTTTGAACTCTTGGAAAAAGATCCTATCCATAATTTGGATACGGTCATAACGTTTACCGAAGAAGACTTCAAGTACGCTTCGGGAAGCGTTGTCGTTAACCTGAGTAGTGACAAGTATCACGTCGGAAGTACAGAGACATTGCTTCAAATCTCTTACCTTGCATCAAGCCCGTCCGACAATACCACTTTCGCTGTCATTTGCAGACTTTCAAAAGAGTGGTACGGAATTGATCTCCTCGAATGGGCTGCCGTAAAGTTCGGTCGCCGTTTCTCCGGTTCCGAACTTTACGGCAAGCAGAATGCTCAGGGTATGTACAAAGAAGCTATCTATACCCTGAATTATCTCGAGACTCATTCAGTGTACGCTAATATCTTGAGAGATTTCTATGGACCGTCTGATATGTTCGATGGCTATGTCAAGATCAAAGCTATCGAATCAGGTCAGTTCCAAGAGGCATTGAACAAGATCGGCTGGTATGGTTGCCAGCAAAACGAGCTTGTTCTGCTTCAGGATCAGGACGGCAACTGGATCATAGTCGTCATTCTCACAAGCCGTGATGGCGACTGGCTCATTCCTAAGGTTGCCGAGGCGATCGTTGACAAGAAGTATCTGAAAGTGATTGCCTCAGACGAGACACAAGTCGCATGAGTTTCTATCCCGCAGCTTGGACACTGCGGTAGGTAGATAAAAGACGCACCCCCTTTAGCACTATGCTTCAGGGGGTGTGTCTTTTTATTATTTTTCTTTTATTATTTATTAATTTTCATCTTTTATTGTTTTTTTCTTTTCATTTTGTTCTTCATTTGTCATTAGTTTTCTGGTTCTGATATACCAAAGTTCTTTCCATCTTTTAATTTGTAAATTACATTTACTTTTGATGTTTCAACATTAATAAATGGTAAGAATAAGTTCCCTTGTTCTTCTAATTTGATTTGTGCATCTTCAATTGCCATTGGTTTAATATCATAATATGTTGTTTTGATTACTTCATTTTCAATATTCATTTCTGGAGCTGCAACAAACATATCTTTTATTGATGCATCTTTAGTTTGTTTTTCTCTTATTGTTTTTGCTTTTCTAACTTGTCCTGTTAGTATATCAATATTTTTATCTATTGAAGCATATAAATCGTTTGTTTCTGTTACTGCTTTGTATAAGTTGCTTTGTGATTTTACTTGAATTTCAGAAATTTGAGTATTCTTTTCTGATTTTATAGTAACATTAACATCAGCATCTTCTCCAAAGTATTTCTCCAATTTTCCTATTTTTTCTTCTACGTAATTTTTAATAGCATCTGTTGCTTTTAATTCTTTACCTGTAATTCTTATATTCATTGTTATCCTCTCCTTGTATATAGTTTATATTATTATATTCGACTTTATAACTTATATTCCTTCTCTATTTTTTCATTTAAGTATATCTTAGAGACTAATTTTAGTTCATTTATACAGTCTTTCGTAACATTAAAAGAAAAAAGTTTTTTTGCCGGAGCTTTAATAATATACTTTAAAGCTGTTACTGTTCCGGTCTGATATTTCTATTGAACTTTTATCTATTTTACCGCATGCACCACATTTAATTCCATCATCTTTAATACTAAAATATTTTATATTCATTTCTTCCCTGCATGTTTTGCAATAATCTACTTGTGGAGTGAAGCCTATGATTGATAATAATCTTATTTTGAATATTGCAAGTACTAGATCTAAGTCCTTATCTAATTCTGAAATTGTATATAATGTATTTAATAATAATTGTAAAACCTTGTAGCTGTTGTCATTTTCATTTGTAACATCACAAACTATTTTTATTATTTCTGCAACAAATGTTAGTTTGTCATAATCAATTCTTATATTATAAAAAATCTCTATAGGTTCGCATGAATTAATGTTATAAGTATTACTCCCCTTAAATAGCAGATACTCTCCGAAACACAAAAATTGTGTTCCCGCCATAAGACTACTTTTAGGTCTTCTTGCACCTTTTGCATGACAACTTATTTTTCCAAGACCTGGTGTTAACATTGTCAGCATTTTATCATAGTCGCCCATATTACTTTCTTTTAATATTATTCCCTTGGTTTTCAGACTTCCCATATATTTCACCATTTGCTATATTGTTCATCATATTTCTTAGTTCGATTAATTCTAGAAATGTATCTATGTTTCCTGTTTTCTTAAATGTATTCCATGCCATTTGTTCTAACATAAAACCATCCCCTTATTAATCTTTAGTATTTCCTCATCTGTTTATTTTATGCTTATAATTTTCATTATTTATTTTTAAACTTTTTAACAATACTATCTTGATCTAACCAATCTTTCTTTGTTTTAACCCATGTTTTAAGATTTATTTTTGTTCCAAGCATTTCTTCTAAATCTTGTCTTGCATAAGTTCCTATTTTTTTAAGCATTGCTCCATTTTTACCTATTATTATCCCTTTATGTGAATCTCTTAGACAGTAAATTGTAGCTTCTATATTGTAGATTTCTTCTCCTTTATTAGTATTTGTAAATTCCATTTTATCAATTTCTACAAATAATCCATGTGGCACTTCGTCATCTAATAATTTTAAAGCTTTTTCTCTTATAACCTCTGCTGCTAATTGACGCCCTGTTTGATCAGTATATTCATCGATATCATAATATGCTGGACCAGGTTTTAAAAGTTTTTCTATTTCATCTAATAGTTCATCAGTATTTTTCTTTTTAAAGGCTGATATTGGTACAATAGCTTCAAAGTTATACTCTTTTGAATATAGCTCTATCAATTTTGCTAATTGTTCTTTTTTTACTAAATCTATCTTGTTTATAACTAAGATAGTTTTCTTTTTTATTTCTTTTAGCTTATCTAATATTCTTCTATCTCCTCTTCCTATGTCTTCACTTGTTGCTTCAATTAAAAATAGAATTGCATCTACTCCTTCTGTTGCTTCGTAAGCTGTTTCTATCATTGTCTCTCCCAGTTTACTTTTTGGCTTATGTATTCCCGGAGTATCAACAAATATAATTTGTGAATTATCTCTATTAACTATTGCTTTTATTGTTGTTCTTGTTGTTTGTGGTTTATTCGTCATAATTGCCACTTTTTCACCAACTAAAGCATTTATTAATGTTGATTTACCTACATTAGTTCTTCCTAGTATTGATACAAATCCAGATTTAAAAGTATCTCCCATATTACTTTCCTTTCATTTTTATTTTTATTAATGTACAAAAATTCCTGTAACGCCATATATAAAGATTACAATTATTATTCCAATTATAGCTCCAAATACTGTTTCTAGTTTTGTTCTACTTTTTGATTCTACTCTGCTAAATGCAACAAGTGTTGCTAGTATTGTAGCTAAAGTTAGTATTAGTTCATCTCTATTTTTTATCCATATAATTGTCCATGCTGCAAATGCAACAGCTGTTTGTCCACTTGGAACAAACTTTGTTTCATCTCCTTTTTTCTTTTTAGCTGCAAAAATAACCTTAAGTGCTAATAGTATTATTACAGTTGACATCACTGCTACAAAAGCTAAATGAACTGGATCTTTTACAACATTTTCTATAAAGGCTAGACCTATATCACTAATTTTATCAAAGAACAAAAAGTATGCAACTATTATGGCATTAAAAGCAGATACGACAACAGCTCCTGCTGCTACATCTTTTGCGATTCTTGCCTTTGGATGATATAAATCAGTATATAAATCTACAACTGTTTCAATAGCAGTATTTACCATTTCTGCAACTATCATTAAAGTAATTGTAAACATCAAACAAAGAAATTCTGCCTTTTCTAAATTAAAAAACAAACTTAAAATCAAAACTATTACAGCAATTATCATTTGTTTTTGTAAATTTCCTTGTGTTGTTGTTGCATATATAATTCCTTCAAAAGCATTTTTCCATGTTTTAAGAAAACTTTTATTTTTTGCCTTTATTTCTTCTGTAGTTTTGTTTTCATTTTCATTATGTTCTTGTTTCATCTACTACACTTCCCTATTATCTTTTTATATCAAGTTTATTTAAAATGTTTTCTTCCTTTGGTCTCATTATTATTTTATCAGCTTCTTCTATATGATCATATCCCATTAAATGATAGAATCCATGAACAATCATATATGCTAATTCTCTTTCAAAACTATGTCCATATTCAATAGCTTGCTCTTTAACTTTTTCAATAGAAACAATAATATCTCCTAATGTATCTGGTATATCATTTCCATTTTTTATCATTTCATCAACTTCTTCTTTTTCAAACATTGGAAATGATAATACATCAGTTTCTTTTTCTATATTTCTATATTGCGTATTTATTTCTTTTATTCTTTGAGGTGTAGTTAGTATTATACTAATACCAAGATTTGCCTTTTTTAAATTTTCTTCCTCATAGCATGTTTTTAATACTTTTTTTATTGTTTCTTCATATTCAGTATTTTCTTCAATTCCATCATATTCAATTTCAATTAATTCTTCCATATTCCAAATTCCTTTATTATATCAATTATATTATTTTCTTTTTTCATCATCTTTTATCTTTATATACGGAAAAATTGCACATAGTGCAATTTTTCTTTTCATAAGTATACTATTATTTTATTCTTTTATTCTTATTATTCTTCAGCAACTTTAACCTTTCTTGGTCTACCTCTTCTTTTTGGTTTTACTTCAGGCTCAACAACTGTTTCAATTACTTCTGTATTTGTTTGTTCTGTAGCAACTTCTGTTTGTACAATTGATTCTTTAATTGTTTCTGCAATTGTTTTTGTAGGTGTTACTGTTGTATCTTCAGTTTCTTGTTCTTGAATTTTTTCATTTTTACTTGCAACAAATTTTTGATATGCTTTTGGCTTCATTAATCTAGTTGCTAATGTTTTAAATCCTTTTACTTCTTTTCCGGCACCAAGTTCAACTAATTTTGTTTTGTAGAATTTAATTATTCTTTCATTTTTTTGTTTATCTTGTTTTAAATCATTTAATTCATGTTTAACAAATAAAACTTGTTTTTTAGCAGCATAGTTATCATTTTTATCAAGAGCTTTATACTTGTCCCAAAAATCCTTAAAGTTTTGTCTTTCATCAGTATTATCCCAATAAATCTTTGTTGATAATAGTTTGATATTAAACTCTTCAATCAAGTTTATTAACATTTCATAAGCTATATCTTCTTTTTTCTTATTAGGACTTGTAATGATTAAATCTCTAATATCTTTTATTAATTTAACATAGCATTGTTCTGCTACCACTAATGGTAAACTGTGAGTGAATAATTTTCTACTAAGACCTAGTATAATCATATTCTTTTCAATTGTATCTTTTTTATCTAGTTTTCCGGCTTGGAAATTTTGATAATTATCATATTGATCTATAATTTCTTTATCTATTTCTGGTTCGCATTCTATCTTTACTGGTAAAACATTATCTAAATAATCTTCAATTGTATTAAATATTTTCTTATAAATAACATCTTTCTCTGATTCTGGAACATTTCCGGAATTTGCAAGTTGTACAGAATAATTCTTTAGTATTCCTTTATATAAACCTTCCATTGTTTTATAATAAAATTTCTTATATTTAACAAATAGTTTATCTTTCTTTCCAGCTTCTAATCCAGAATAATCTAAATCTATTAAATATTTTTGTTTTCTATATTTATATTCAGTATAATGATTTTCTTTAAGATTAATTATATTGTAGTATTTTGATAATGCATTTTCTTCAAATTGATTTGCTGTTTTATTTTTAACTTTTTTGTATACTGAATCCATTATATACTTATCAATTGCTTCTAAGTATGATGCATAGGCTGTATCATATTTTTTTGTTAATGTTTCTTCTTTATCTGTATTTTCGCTTATTTCATATAGGTTGTAGTATGCTTTAAGCATTGCGTTTCTTTTCATTGAAATGATTAAACTATTTAATCCTAATTTTGTCGGCATTATTATTTTTGATATTGTATTTGTTAATCTTCCAAAAAAAGTCTTATCTGCACCTATGATTTTTAAGCTTTTTTCTTCCATTCGTACCTCATCCCTTTCTATTTACATCACTTTTTCATTTGTTCCGATTTCTTCTATAACTTCGTAGATAATTTCTAGTTCAACAAAATTATCTCCTACAAATTCATTAATTATTTTGTTAAAAATTTCTTCTTTATTATCTATTTTTTCCATTAACTCTTCTTCAATTTGTTGTTTTAACAATTCTTTTGTTTCTTCTATTCCGTAGTGTCACCTCTTTTTCCTGTTTTTCCAGAAAAGTTGTTTTTATTATTTCAATTGGTAGATAGAAATCAGAAAAAATTTTAACTTTGTTATTTTCGTTTATTGTATCATATTTTTCAAAATTTGGAAGACTTTTATACAAATTTATTTCAAAATTATTTATATTTATTTTGTATCTTTTTTTGGATGCCCCTGTTTCAACTTCTTCAATGTTTGTTAGATATCTTTTTTTCTTCAATTTATATTGTACAAGCGCCTCAACAGTCCCACTTCCATGTACCAATCTTGTATCTGTATACTTTCCTTCAATCCATCCTCCAATTAAAATATCTCCTTTTTTTACCTCATTACCTTCTGTAACTTGAGCTGTTCCATTTTGAACTACAATTTTCTTAATAATACCATCTTTTTTAGCCACCACATTACAAATTTCATTTTCATCTATTATTTCAGGTTTTTCTTTTGCTTCAACTATTTTAACTTTCATATTTGTTCCAATAATGTCTATACCTATCCAGGCAATATCTTCTCTTTGCAAACGTATATTGTTTATTATCTCTTTTACTTTAATATCTTTTTTCTTTATTCCAATATTTATTCCATTATCATTTAATAGTTGTAAAATTTCTTGATTATCTATATTTTCTGTTCCTTCAATTTCAATGTTCCAAATAAATGTTGAAGAATAAAAAATAGAAAAAACAACAACTAACATCATTACAGCTAATACTTTTCTTTTTCTGTATTTATGGATAAAAAATGGCATTCCCTTTTTATCTTTAATATTTATTTTACATTTTGTTTTTCTTGCAATTTCTTTAATTCTTTTAAAATCTTTTATACTGATTTTCGTTTGTAGTAAACAAGAATTGGTTCTTTTTAATCCCCATAGTTTAATTTTTTGATTATTACAAATATTTATAAATCTTTCAATAAAATATCCTTCAACAGTAATTATTACATATCCAAATATATAATTTAACAGTATTGAGAAGTACATAATATCCTCCTATTTAGTTATCTAATCATTATTTGCTTCATATTCTATTTTCTCAATATTTCCTTCAATAATAATATCTTCTTTTGCCATTTGTCTTAATCTTAAATTATTTCCAAAGAAACTCACGCAACCTGTAAATGTATTTACTTTTATAAAGTTTTCTTCATATTCAGAAATATTTTTATGGTTCTCAATTAAAGCTTCATAAAACCCTTGGATTGTAACTTTAGGTTCATTGCTTATAATCTCTTGTGGTAATTCTAATAATTTATTTAAGTTTTTAATACCATTTCTTACATTTCTTTTTTGCATTGCTTCCCTCCAACATTTAGTTTTCATTTTTAATTTTCAAGTTTATCTTGCAAATTGATCTATATTTTTAAATTCATATCCCATGCTTTTTATCTCTTTTATACAACTATCCAAAATATTACTATTATCTTTAGATGTACCATGTAATAACATTATTTCTCCATTATGCACATTTTCTAATACTTTTTGTTTTCCATATTCTTCTCTTCCTTGTTTTGCTTCATCCCAATCGTCATATGCAAAGCTCCACATAACAGTTGTATATCCTAAATTCTTCATTATTGCTAAAGTTCTTTCACTGTATTCTCCCTTTGGTGGTCTTATGTATTTCATTTCATATCCAAATTTTTCATATATTGCAGCATGTAGTTTCATTATTTCATCAGTTATTTCTTTTTCAGATAAGTCCGGCATACTTTTATGATTCACTGTATGATTACCTATTATATGACCTTCGTCTATCATTCTTTTAACTAGTTCAGGATGAGTATTCACATAGTGAGCTGTTATAAAAAAAGTAGCCTTTACATCATTTTCTTTTAATACATTTAGAATTTTCTCTGTATAACCTGCTTCATATCCCATATCAAATGTTAAATATACAACTTTTTCATCTTTATTGCCCATCGCTAATCCTTCATATTCATCAATTAATTTTTTATTTGTTGCTCCTAAATCTGGTTGTTCATGATTATCTCCTCTTTTAATTCCCCATCCTATTTTTTTATTACTTAAGCTTTCTACATTTGTATAAATCGTGTCAAATACAGTTTCTTTGTTTCCAGAAAATAATTTAACACTTGCAAATATCCCCACCATTATTACAGGAATTAAAATATATATCTTTTTCATCTTAACCTCCAAATTCTTATCTTTTTTATTTGATTAGTTTGATTAATTTTATTAAATTGTATGATATATTTTTCATTTTTATGCAAAAAGAAACAGCAGCCCCATTCTTCCGAATGTGACTGCTGCCTCTTTGATTACTTACCATGACAGTCGCTGGTTTCTATATGAAATTTGTATTTTATGTAAATTTATGTTATAATATAAATGATTACTTTAATGTAGTCGCAAGTCGTCAGCAAACCGTAGGCCATAATGCAATTCAATTCAAAACAGGAGGATATAGTTATGGAAATCACAAGGGAAATGATCATCCGCATCGATGAGACCACGGACCTGGAGTTCCGGGACGCGGAGGCGCAGAAGCACTGGGAGGATCTCGTGAAGGGAAATACCTCCACCGCTGCCAAGTCGGTGATGCGCTTCACTCGCCTCTGGGCAAAGTTGATGCAGCATATCATCAACTCCGAAGGCAAGACTGTCTGCGAGATTGCCGAGGAAACTTCGTATGCCGCAGAATTCGACTGCGGCACCACTGGCTTTTCTTTTTATTATTCCAGCACTGTGCTCGCACAGTGCTGGAAGCACGGAGACGAGCTCAAGCGGTGGTATACCAGCAGAATGGTCACGGGTTAAACGAGGAAGGCACACTGCCATCCACGAACGGCTGACATCACGCGGTGATGTATCACCAACAAACGGCACACTCTTGAAACATAGAGTGTGCCGTTTATTTTTTATATTTATTTTAACGTCTTACCAAAGAATTTTGTTTCTGCTTCATCTGCAATTTCTTTCCACTTTGCTCTTTCAAATTTCATATCCACTTCATCAAGTCTATGATAATTAGTTCTGTCAACAGTGCCTTGCCCAAATACTCCTAATTTACCTGTTATGACTTCATTAAATACTCTATCTAAATGTTTAAGTAGAAATCCTCCATCTAATACATCTGATGGGCCACTACATGGTATAGTAAATTCTGTTGCATATTCATTTTTATATTGATCATATTGATGATTAGCAAGATATAATGGATCAAGAGTTTTTTCGCTAATCATTTTTATCATTATTCCTGTTTCTGTATATTTTTTAGGTGGATTTTCAGCAGTATTTTCTTTTCCATATAATTTATAATCAAATATTTGATCATATCTAAATAATTCTCTATAATTCTTTTCTTTAGTTTTTCTTGTTATTATTTCAAACATACCTAATTCGTCGCATAAAACAATTCCTGTACTTTGAAATAGTTTGGTAAATGATTCTTTGTTATCATTTGCATCAAATACTTCACTGCAAAAACTATCAAACTTTTTCATATACTCCATATGTTCTTTTACTTCTTCTAAAGTATGTATTGTGGTTGGATAAAAAGCACTGCAATCTTTCACACAATCAGTACAAATAAACTTCCCATCTTTTAGTTTGGCTCTACCTAAAACTCCTGCTTCCTTTCCACATAATTCACATGCTTTTTTTGAAAAAATATCTGAAAAAAATCCCATAAAAACCTCCATATATCATAATTCTATTATCAGTAAATCTTTATTTAATTTTGCTATTTAAAATAATAATTCATTATTATTTTATTGTCAAATTATTGTCAAATTTATATCCTCTGTCATGGATAATTATTTTTTTCTTCCGTTAAGTATTCAATTCTCAAAAATCCTCACTTTCTTCCTCACTTTTTTGATTGATAAAAGAAAACATGTGAATTATATTCAATTTAAATTTGGAAATATTAGGTAATTGAACTAATAATTATAAATCTTGGAGGTACTAATACATGTTAATTTTATTAATCATTCTTTCCATTTTTATTGTTGTTCTAATATTAGATATTTTTAGCTTAATAATAAAACTTAATAAATTACATCAAGAATTGAATGAATATATTCTTCATAATAAAACTCTGACAACTCTCAATGATAACATTAGAACATTCAAGCATGATTTTAATAACATTATTCAATCCCTTGGTGGCTATATTTCAACTGAAGATATAACAGGATTAAAAAAGTATTATTATAAACTTCTAGCAGATTGCCAAATATCTTCTACTTTAGATGTTTTAAATCCAGAATTTATTAATGACCCGGCAATTTATAATTTGATCACATCTAAATACTATAAAGCAACTGAATTTGGAATTAGATTTAATATCGATATTTTTCTAGACTTATCCTCCTTAAACATGAACATATATGAATTCACAAGAATTCTTGGAATACTTTTAGATAATGCTATTGAAGCAGCTTCTGAATGTGAATATAAAGAAATGTCTTTAGTTATAAAAGAAGATTCAAAAAATTCTAGACAATTAGTAATTGTATCAAATACTTATAAAGATAAAAATATTGACACTGAAAAAATCTATGAAAAAGGCTATTCATCAAAACCTCATAACACTGGTCTTGGTTTGTGGAAAGTACATCAAATATTAAAATCAAATGATAATTTAAATCTATATACTTCTAAAGATAATATGTTTTTTACTCAACAACTTGAGCTATATAAAAAAGAATGCATTTCATAAATTGCATTCTTTTTATTTTTTGTTTTTTTGTTTATTATTTTTTTATTTTTCTTTATTCTCTTTTTTATTTATTATTGTTCTGTTTTAAATATTAGTGTTTTCTAATATACTCCATGTTCCATTTATTTTGGGAAGAGCTTTAAAGGTCATTTCTTCCTTTGTAATTGGATGATTAATTGTTAGGCTATATGCCCAAAGAGCAATTTGTTTTCCTTTGCCTCTTGTTCCATATTTTTGATCACCATAAATACTATGACCTCTTGATGCAAATTGTACTCTTATTTGATGATGTCTTCCTGTATGTAAATCAACTTTTACTGCTGATAAATCAATATCTTCTCTATATCTTAACACTTCATATTCAAGTTCAGCATATTTAGCATTCTTCTTATTTTCATCAACTACTTTACTTAGATTGTTTCTTTCATCTTTGTAAAGATAATCCTTCATTATTCCTTTATCATCTTCCAGCTTTCCATCAACAACCACAACATATTTCTTTTTAAAAATTTTTTCTCTTACTTGTTCACTTAATCGACCAGCTGCCTTTGATGTTTTGGCAAATACCATTACTCCACCTACTGGTCTATCAAGTCTATGTATTAGTCCTAAATAAACATTTCCAGGTTTATTATACTTTTCTTTAATGTAATCTTTAACAAGTGTTAGCATATCTATATCATTCGTCTTATCACCTTGAGACGGAATATTAGGTTGTTTTTCTACTACAATAATATGATTATCTTCAAATATTACATTTAACGGTTTCATATTCTTTCCTTTTTTTCTTATATTTCTTTTTATTTATATAATTAAGTTATCTTAGCTTTCCCATCTTCCATATATCCCGCATGGAAGAACTAAATTTGAATTAGTCATAGGTAACCCAATTTCACCAGATGAGAATTTTGCTTTTCTTTTAATATTCATTTTTAAAATATTTTCTAATACTATGCTTGATGTTCCTGTTGTATATGAATTGATTAAGAAGAATAATGGATTATCTGACATTACCTTTGTACATAGTTTAACTAAATTATAAATATTTTCTTCAAATTGCCATACTTCTCCATTAGCTCCTCTACCATATGATGGTGGATCCATTATTATTGCATCATATGTATTTCCTCTTCTTATTTCTCTTTCAACAAATTTAACAACATCATCTACAATATATCTAACTGGTGCTTTTTCTAACCCTGATGAAGCAACGTTTTCTTTTGCCCAAGCAACCATTCCTTTAGAACTATCAACATGGCATACAGAAGCACCTGCAGATAAACACGCAACAGTTGCTCCACCTGTGTAAGCAAATAAATTTAATACTTTTATTGGTCTTTTAGCATTTTTTATTTTATCTATCATCCAATCCCAATTTACAGCTTGTTCTGGGAATAATCCAGTATGTTTAAAGCCCATTGGTTTTATATTAAAAGTTAAATTCTTATATTTTACTTGCCAAGCAGCAGGAAGCTTTTTATTATATTGCCATCCTCCACCACCTGATTTACTTCTATGGTATCTAGCATCTGCTGTTTTCCATTTTGCTTCAAAAGTTTTTTCTTTCCATATTATCTGTGGATCTGGTCTTATTAAAGTAATATTTCCCCATTTTTCTAGTTTTTCTCCATCTGCCATATCCATTATTTCATAATCTTTCCAATTATTTGCTATATTCATTATTTCATTCCCTTTCACAATATCTTTCTATTATTATATATATTGTTTTTGTTCATTTTATTTTACAATTTGTCCTGCTAAAGTAAAAAACTGTATTGTTAAATAAATCTGAAAAATAGTGATTCCAACACATGCAATCGTTCCAAAGAACACTGCTTTATTTTCTCTAAAATATTCTACTATTTTATTTTCAAATTTTCTTTTTGTTTTATATTCTATCTTATTGCTTGTCTCATCATATTTTATATAAAAAGTTTCATCATTAGTAATATTCATATTTGAATTATCCTCCTCAAAATATATATCTATATTAAATAATATATTCAAAGGAATTAATTATATGCATAATTACCACTATATTTTATCACATTTATACTACTTTTTTCAACTTATTTAGGCTTTATAATTCATCTTTAATCCTTTGTGCTACAGATTTTGTAATGCCTTTGACTTGTAAAAGGTCATCTAAACTTGCTTGTCTTATTTTTTCAACACTACCAAAAACTTTTAATAACTCTTGTTTTCTTTTATCTCCTATTCCTGTAATCTCATCTAATGCTGATTTATGAACTGATTCATCTCTTAATTTTCTGTGATATCCTATGGCAGTATCATGAACTGCATCTTGAAAACTTGTTATCAAATTCATTAAATCTTCCGTTAATTTATACTCTTTTCTTGATTCATCAATTAATGCTCTTGTTCTATGCTTATCATTTTTTACCATTCCATAAATAGGAATATTAACTCCTACTTCTTTGCACGCTTTTATGGCAGCTCGTATTTGAGTAATCCCCCCATCTACAAATATTGCATTTGGCAAAGTCCCAAATCCTCCATTTGGATTTTCTATTGATTGTTTTAATCTTCTTGTAATTACTTCTTCCATACAACGAGGATCATCTTGTCCAATTACTGTTTTTATCTTAAATATTCTAGAAGCTTTTTTGTTAATTCTTCCATCTTGTAATACGCACATACCAGCCACTAAAAATTCTCCTGATATGTTTGATATATCAAAAGTTTCAATTTTTCTTGGAGATTCTTTTAATCCTAAAATTGCTTTTAAATCTAAAACGTAATCAAATGTATTCTTTGATTTATTTTCCAATGTTATTAAAGCATTATTTTCTGCCATTTCAATAAATCTTAATTTTTCGCCCTTTTTAGGAGTTCTTAACTCAACTTTTTTTCCTGCTTTTTCTGATAAAAGATTTTCAAATACTTCTTTATCTTCTATCTCTTCTCTTAGCATTATTTTACTTGGTATGTTTTCATTATCAATATAATATTGTTTTACAAAAGATGATAATAAATCCTTTTCTTCTGATTCATCAATATTTTCAAAAAAATAATGCTCTCTTCCTATCATTTTACTTTGTCTTACAAAGAAAACCTCTATGCAAACTAATACATCTTTTCTAGCCAAACCTATAACATCAATTTGGTTTTCATTAATATTAGAAACTTTTTGTTTTTGTGAAATATTTTCTATTGCTATTTTCTTATCTCTTAATTCTGCTGCTTTTTCATAATCTTGCTTTTCAGCTGCTTTTTTTATCTCTTTTTCAATTTCTTTTATAATTGGATCAATCTTTCCTTCTAGTAACATCATAATTTGATCAATTTGTTTTCTATAATCTTCTTTTGAAATTAATCCTTGACAAGGTCCTGAACATCTATTTATGTGATAATTCAAACAAACTCTCTTGCTTGATTTAAAACTTTTACATTGTCTTATCTTAAATTTACTTTTTATAAAATCAACCATCTCTTTTGCACTACCAGAATTTGCATATGGTCCAAAATACTTTGCTCCATCATTTTGAATTCTTCTTGTAATATAAACACCTGGATAATCTTCTTTTAATGTAACTTTTATATAAGGATATGTTTTATCATCCTTTAATAATACATTAAACTTTGGACTATTCTTTTTTATCAAATTACATTCTAATATTAAAGCTTCTGCTTCATTATCTGTAACAATATATTCAAAATGGTCAATTAAAGAAACCATATTTATAATTCTCTGTGTCTTGTTTGTTTTTCTAAAATACTGTCTTACTCTATTCTTTAATGACACAGCTTTTCCTACATATATAATATGGTCATCTTTATCTCTCATTATATAAACACCTGGCTTTCCAGGTAGTTTTTTTAGTTCCTCTTCAACATTAAACATTTTATCACCATACCTATTTTACCATATATTCCCTACATTTTAAACAGGGACTTGCTACTTTTTTTGTTTTGTGGTATATAATATAAGGTAAAACATTGTGGAATAATATCAAATTATGTGAAAGGAGGATTATTAGTAAATTTCAAGCGCCTGGACGCTTTTTAAAGCGTTGACGAGGATAGAACTTATCGAAATATTCGGCGGATGGTTCTATGGCAAAGTTACTGCCACAAATATTAGTAAAAAATAGTAGTAATACTATAACAAATCTAATAGGGTAACTTTATTTCGCATGTTTTCATACTTATACATTTAGGAGGAAAAAATTATGTGCGGAATTGTAGGCTACATAGGAACAAAAAAAGCAACACCAATTCTTATTGATGGGCTTTTAAAATTAGAATATAGAGGATATGACTCAGCTGGAATATCTACTTTAGAAGGAACAGGTATTTCAAATATAAAGGAAACTGGTCGTGTAAAGAATTTATCAGAATCAGCTGGTATCAGTGATTTGTCAGGGACAATTGGGATTGCTCATACTAGATGGGCAACTCATGGAAAACCTTCAAGAGAAAATTCACATCCTCACCTAGACAATAGCAAAACTTTTGCTGTTGTTCATAATGGTATTATAGAAAACTATTCAGAATTAAGAAAATTTTTAACAGATAATGGTTATACTTTCTATTCTCAAACAGATACAGAAGTTATACCTAATCTTATTCACTATTATTATTCTAAAGATGAAAAAGATGATAGTGAAAAATTCTTAAGAGCTGTAAGAACAGCTTGTAACGATTTAAAAGGAAGTTATGCAATTTCTGTTATTAGTAAGTTATATCCTGATGAGATGATAGTATCTAGAAAAGATAGTCCATTAGTCATCGGTCTTGGTAATAATGAAAATTATATTGCATCAGATATACCTGCTATTCTATCATATACAAAAGATATTTATCTTTTAGATGATTATGATATTGCAGAATTACACAATAACTCAATTAGCTTTTTTGATAAGAATTTAAATAAAATTGAAAAAGCTGCAAAAAATATTGAATGGGATGCATCATCTGTTGAAAAAGACGGATTTGATGATTATATGATAAAAGAAATATATGAACAACCTCGTACTATTCGCGAAACTATAAGCTCTCACTTAAAGAAAGACGAACCATGTGAATTTCCTGAATTAAATATAACAAAAGAATATTTATCAGGAATAAATAAAATTTTCTTTGTTGCTTGTGGTACAGCAATGCATGCTGGATTAGCATCAAGAAATACTTTTGAAAAACTTTTATCAATACCAACAGAAGTTGATATTGCATCTGAATTTAGATATAGAAATCCATTAATAGATGAAAAAACATTAATGGTATTTATAAGTCAATCAGGAGAAACTGCAGATACATTAGCTGCTTTAGCTTTAGCTAAACAAAAAGGAGCTAAAACAGTAGCTGTTTCAAATGTTATTGGAAGCTCTATAACAAGAGAAGCAGATTATACAGTATATACTCATGCTGGTCCCGAAATAGCAGTTGCTTCAACAAAAGCTTATACTTCACAAGTCGTTTTATTAAACATCTTGGCAATTCACTTTGCTGAAATTTTAGGAAGTTACGATGCTACTAAATTAAATACATTCAAAAACGAAATATTAGAATTACCAGAAAAAGTAAAATCATTATTAGATAATACTGATACAATAAAAAAATTTGCTACAGATATTCATAATGAGCATGATATATTCTTCTTAGGAAGAGGATTTGATTATCCTGTTGCACTTGAAGCTTCTTTAAAATTAAAAGAAATTTCATACATCCACTCTGATGCTTATGCCGCAGGAGAATTAAAGCATGGTCCTATTGCTTTAATCGAAGATGGTATTACTGTAATTGGAACTATTACAGATCCAAACTTAAAAGATAAAACAATTAGCAATATTCAAGAAGTTATAACTCGTGGAGCTAAAACATTTATTGTAACAAACCAAGATATAAAGAAGGAAAATTACAATTTTGTTTTTGATATACCTGAAACAAATCCACTTGTCTCACCTATTCTATCTATAGTTCCTTTACAACTTTTATCATACTATGTTGCAAAGGATAAAGGATTAGATGTTGATAAGCCAAGAAACCTAGCAAAATCAGTAACTGTTGAATAAGAAATAATAATAGCCAAATGGCTGTCAAAAGGGCCGGGGCAAAATGACACTGTCATTTTGCCCCGGCCCTTTTGACAGCCTAATTAAATAACATTTTTAAGAATAATAACAAAACTGTCCCTGGTATTCCAAGTATTCCGGCAAACTCCAACAGTTATCCAATTTAGTCCTATATGAAAAGCATAATTTTTTCCTATTAAATTAATTATGTATAAAAGAATAACTCCTATAATTGAATTCAGTAATATCTTACCTATTATTTTAATTGGAATAACAAATATTCTTCCAAATATCAACAATATACATACACATGCAAAATATGCAATCAAAGCTTCCATTTTTTTCTCTCCTTTTACATATTTATTATTTTAGCTCTCTCCTCTATCTCTAATACTAATCCCCTTCTTTTTGCTTTACCTGTTAAATAATCTATTTTTGATTTTAGTGCTTTTATTTTATACGCATAATAATCAATCAATTCCCTTTCTGCATAATTAAAATTTATATTTGCATTTTCTAATTCTATTTTAGCTTGAAAAATGCTTCTAATTAATTCTTCGGTTTTCTCTCTATCAGTTAATTCCTCTATTTTATATTCTTTTTCATAAACATAATAGTCATCTTTATTCATAGTTACCTCTTTTTTTATCTTATTTCTTTTTATTATATGTAAATTTTTCAATATTATGTGTATATATTTATTGCAAATTTTATAATTTCGTGATAAACTTTTGTACATATATGGCAGGTTTCATAATCTCACATATAAAACTATAAGAAGGGAGCGGTGATTGGAATGATAGATATAAAATTAATTAGAGAAAATCCAACACTTGTAAAACAAAACATGAAGAAAAAATTCCAAGATCACAAGTTAGAACTTGTTGATAAAGTTTTGGAATTAGACAAACTAAACAAAGAGGTTAAATTGAACGGAGATGAATTACGTTCAAAAAGAAACTCGCTAAGCTCCCAAATTGGCATACTTATGCGTGAAGGAAAAAAAGACGAAGCTGAAAATATGAAAGCTGAAGTTAATAAAATAAATGAAGAATTAATAACTAATGAAGAATTAGAAAATAAATATTCTTCAGAAATTAAAGAAATAATGATGAGAATACCAAATATTATTGATGATACTGTTCCAATTGGAAAAGATGATTCAGAAAATGTTGAAATTCAAAAATTTGGTGATCCTTATATCCCAAATTACGAAATACCATATCATACAGATATAATGGAAAAATTAGCAGGTATTGATTTAGATTCTGCAAGACGTGTTGCTGGTAATGGTTTTTATTACCTAACTGGTGATGTTGCCAGATTACATTCTGCAATTTTAACATATGCAAGAGACTTTATGATTAATAAAGGATTTACTTATTGTATTCCACCTTTCATGATTCGTTCAAATGTTGTAACTGGTGTTATGAGCTTTGAAGAAATGGATGCAATGATGTATAAAATCGAAGGTGAAGATCTTTACTTAATTGGTACAAGTGAACACTCTATGATTGGTAGATTTATTGGACAAATGTTATCTCCAAAAGAATTACCTTGTACTTTAACATCATATTCTCCATGTTTCAGAAAAGAAAAAGGAGCTCATGGTATTGAAGAACGTGGTGTTTATAGAATACATCAGTTTGAAAAACAAGAAATGATTGTTGTTTGTGAACCTGAAGATAGTTATAAATGGTATGATAAAATGTGGAGTTATACTGTTGAGTTGTTTAGAAGTTTAGAAATTCCAGTTCGTACTCTTGAATGTTGTTCTGGAGATTTAGCAGATCTTAAAGCAAAATCTTGTGATGTTGAGGCTTGGTCTCCT
>JAEEGL010453322.1_pt1 | contig 27096 bp, 18 predicted proteins | sample 9134231 | NCBI WGS metagenome assembly JAEEGL01 (sample SAMN16246548, study PRJNA631951) | gut metagenome | biome: gut microbiome; feature: rumen; material: fiber-attached | host: Bos | place: Iran: Karaj | collected 2018-10 | reverse complement strand
CGAGCCCACTCCGACCTTCTCCGCCTGCTTCGGCCAGGCCTTCCTTGAGCTCCACCCGACCAAGTATGCCGAGGAGCTTGTCAAGCGCATGGAGATGAGCGGCGCCAAGGCTTACCTCGTGAACACCGGCTGGAACGGTACGGGCAAGCGCATCTCGATCCGCGACACCCGCGGCATCATCGACGCCATCCTCGACCACTCCATCGACGAGGCTCCGACCAAGAAGATCCCTTACTTCAACTTCACCGTCCCGACCGTCCTCAAGGGCGTCGACACCGGTATCCTCGATCCTCGCGACACCTACAAGTGCGCATGCGAGTGGGAGGAGAAGGCCAAGGATCTCGCAGGCCGTTTCATCAAGAACTTCAAGAAGTACGAGTCCAACGAAGCCGGCAAGGCCCTCGTAGCCGCCGGTCCTCAGCTCTAGGACTTCCTGAAAATATCGGAAAGACCGACCTTTCAAAAGGGTCGGTCTTCTTTTTTATTTCTTCCCTGAAAGGATGACTCCAAGGACGATGGCAAGGGAACCGGCCGCCGAGACCAAAGTCATCCTTTCGCCTAGGATGATCATAGATGTGACAAGCGTGAAGAACGGGTTGAGATACACGTAACAGGTGGACGTGAAACTTCCCAGCTTGGACATGACCTTGTTCCAGACAATGAAGCAGGCCAGCGATGCGACGAGGCCGAGGAAAAGCAGATTGAGTATAACGGAAGGCTGCGACAGAGCCGACAGGACTGTCGTGCGGTCTCCGTTCAGGAGGAAAGGGATGATGGTCAAGAGACCATAGAAGAACACCTTGCGCGTGGCGAAAAGGGCGCCATACTGTGAAGTCATCTGGGCCATGAAGATGCTGTAGAGGGCCCAGCATACAGCGGCGCCGATGGCGAAGAGGTCGCCCTTCGGCGACAGCTGCAGGGTCTGGCGCTCGAAGACGACCATGGCCATGCCCCCAAGGGCGAGGATGGTGCCAACTATCAGGGGCCATCTGAGCCTGATGTCCTCAAGGCCTTCCGCTATCCGTCCCTTTGCGAAACGCTTGACCACCAGAGTCAGCAGCGCAGTGAACAGCGGAGCGCTGCAGACAAGGAAGGCGACGTTGCAGGCCTGGGTATAGACCAGTGCGGTATTCTCCGTAAGGAAATAGAACGAGCCTCCTGTGATGCCCAGGAAAACGAAGATGGCTTCGTCCAGAACAGTATCTGCGAAAAGCCTGGATGCCTGGCCCTTGCGGAAGAGGCACACGGCCCAGATCCCGAGATATGCCAGCGCGAAGCGGATGGCGAATATCTGGGCCGGCATCAGGCCGGCGGCGATCAACAGCTTGGTACAGACGAAAGTGACGCCCCAGATGGCGACCACTAGCAGGGCGAGGGCATGGAAACCCAACAGGGATTTGTTCATCAGTTCATTTATAACGGAGAGCAAATATAATGCATTTTTCAAAGAATAATCTTACATTTGCATATATAAATCTACGGATATGAAACACTTGACTTTACTGGCAGCAATCATCATGGTAGCAGCATGCTCCAACTCCCCCAAGGTGGACAACCCCGATGTCGAAGTCTTCAAGGCAAAAGGCGGAAGCGTCCAGATCTCCTGCATCAACCACGGCTCCATCGCCGTCTCCTACAAGGACTATCTGATCCAGATCGACCCTGTCAAGAGTTATGGCGGCAAGGAACTTGATTATGAATCATTCCCCAAGGCTGACCTCATCCTGATCACCCACGAGCATGGCGACCACTACAACAAGGAGACCATCGAACTGCTCTCCAAGGACGATACCCGCATCATCACCAACGGCAAGGTCCACGATATGCTGGGATATGGCGAGACCATGTCCAACGGTCAGAGCACCGAGGCCGGAAAGGGCATCAAGATCGACGCTACCCCTGCCTACAACACCACCGAGGGCAGGACACAGTTCCATCCCAAGGGCAACGGCAACGGCTATCTGCTTACCATAGGCGGTCTGAGGGTTTTCGTCTCCGGCGATTCCGAGGACATCGAAGAGTATGCGCAGCTCAAGGACATCGACGTGGCCTTCCTTTCCGCCAACCAGCCTTACACGATGACCGTCGAGCAGTGCATCCACGCCGCCAAGGTTATCAAGCCCAAGGTACTTGTCCCCTACCACCTGGGCAATACCGACATGCAGGCCATCAAGGATGGTCTGGAGGGCACGGGCATCGAAGTGCGCCTGCACGAGACTCTAAGATAGCATGGATTCAGAGCGGTCCACCGAAATCCTTAACCTGGCCTCGGACGCGGGCCATATCCTCCTCGAAAACGGGGCTGAGATATCCCGTGTCGAGGAGACCATGAAGCGCATAGCCAGTCACTATGGCGAGGACCGGGAGCATTTCTTCGTCCTCAGCAACGGCATCTTCACTACCGGCCGGTCCTATGCCAACGTCGAGTTCATCCCCATCAAGGGTGCGAGGCTGGATATGGTCGTAGAAGTGAACCAGCTTTCGCGCGAGATCTCTGAAGGCAAATATACCCTCGAAGAGGCCCGTGCAAGGCTGGAGGAGATCCGCAGGCTCCCGGCGAAGCCCCTCTGGGAGTGCATAGCCGGGGCCGCGCTGGGCAGCGGCGCTTTCTGCGCCATTTTCGGAGGAAGTTTCATCGACTGTGCGGCGGCGCTGGTGACAGGAACCCTGACATTCCTGTCACTTATACTGCTTTGTGCTCCGAGGATGTCCAAGGCCTTGGGCAACATCTGCTCAGGAGCTATCGGCACGCTGCTGTGCATACTTTTCTACCACCTGGGATTCGGCGAAAGCCTGGGCAACATGATCATCGGCACCCTGATTCCTCTGATCCCGGGAGTTGCGTTCACGAACGGGCTGCGCGACATTGCCGACGAAGATTACCTGGCAGGCATCACGAGGCTTCTGGATGCGCTTCTTGTATTCCTTTCCATCGCCATAGGCGTATGCGTCACCTTCCTGCTGCACAGTTACATAGCAGGAGGAATGATACAACTCAGCGGCACTTCTACAGATCCGGTCACAGCCATTATTCCGATACAGATGATCGCAGCGCTGCTGGGCACGGCTTCTTTCGCTGTATTGTTCGGAGTCCCGCGGAAGTTTTATTTCCCGGCCGGAGTCGTTGGAATGCTTGGATGGCTTGCCTATCTTCTTGTAGCCCGATATACGCCACTGGCGGTAATCGGCGGCACGTTGGTGGCATCGCTCATAGTCGCATTCCTGTCACGGTTTTTCGCAGTGCATCTGAAGTGTCCCGGAACGGTCTTCCTCATCTGCGGCGAGTTCCCTCTCATCCCCGGTGCCGGGGTGTTCTGGAGTTCCTATTATGTAGTGTCGGAACAGATGACCGCCTCGCTTTCGGCAGGGTTCATGGCCGTCAAGGTTACTATCGCCATAGTCCTGGGCATCATAATCGCAGCCAACATCCTGCATTGGAAGAAGATGCTTTAGCCTTCGTATTATGTCTGACAGGAAGATGAAACTGATCGCCTGGATCCCCTGTCTTCTGCTGGGATTCCTGGTATTCATGATCTGTTACGCCTTTACTCAGGGGGCCGGCGGCCTGGCCGGCAGGGCAGGCGCAGCCGCAGCCTGCGCGGCCTACGTCGCCGCCGGCGCCGCCACCCTCGGGCTCTACGAACTCTGGAACCGGCTATGGGACAGGATTACCGGCGTCCACTGGGCAGACGATCTCTCCCTGAAACGATGCCTTCCCGACATTGGCAAGGGTTTTCTGACCGGCATCGTTTACTTCGCAATCGTAGTCGGAATCATCGCCCTGTGCGGATGCTACCGCATCACAGACGTAAAGTTCGATCTTCTCCCCCAGCTCAAGGCCTTGACGCTTTTCTTCACCGTTGCAGTCTGCGAGGAGATCCTCTTCAGGGGCATCCTCTTCAAATTGATTGACAGGCAGTTCAATACGGTGGCAGCGTATATCGTCTCCGCACTTGTCTTCGGATTCGTCCACATCTCCAATCCCGGAGCCACGTGGTGGGCGGCGCTCGCCATCGCCATCGAAGCCGGCATCATGCTCAGCGCCGCATACAAGTACTCCGGCAACCTCTGGATGCCCATCGGCATCCACTGGGCCTGGAACTACACCCAGGGCAACATCCTGGGCTTCAGGGTCTCCGGCGGCAATGCCGGTGAGAGCCTTTTTATTCCCGAGATCTCCGGTCCCGACATTGTCACCGGCGGCGCCTTCGGAGCCGAAGCCTCCATCGTCGCCTTCACTATCGGCGCCCTCATCTCCATCCTTTTCATCCTCTCCTCCCTCCGCCGCTCTCCCCGCCACCCCCTCTCCTGACAGGCCTCTCTTCCCCGTTTTTTCCCCGCAGTTCTTCCCCGTAGAAGTTCTTCCCCGCTACTCTCCTGCAGCAGTTCTCCCGCAGCAGACACTCATCCTAGAAAAAACGCCGTCAGCAGTCACTCCATCTATTACCCTTCTGAAAATCAAAGCCGCTCCCTTGCTATGCAAATCCCGAAACCGCTTTATCCTTCGGGCTTTTCCCGAAGGAAACCCCTGCAACTTACCGTACCCTTCGGTTATTTTTGAAGGTACTGGGCCACAGAATGAATGCTGGTTCTTACAGTTTCATTCTGTGGCAAGAAAAGCACTTCAAATGACCTATTTGCTGCCACAAAATGAATCATTCTGCTCCTAGGTTCATTCTGTGGCTTGCGGAGTATCTTTTCAGGCAGATCCTCCAATTCTCCCTTCAGTTATCCTTTCTTTTTCCAGCATTATACTCCTGTTATCTCCGGAATTCCTGACCGACAAAAGGCTCTAAACAACCCTTTACTGTAGCGTAGTTTCCGTTCTCCTTGTACCGTTTCTAGCATAGCCTTTTTTCTCGCCAAACACTCTCAGCACTCCTCTTTCTCTTGTCATTCCGTCCCCCCGGCAAATCGTCGAGAACGGCAAGGAGGCTCGGAGAGGGGTACAATGGGGTATCGTGTTCTAGACCCAGCGAAATTCACGAGGACGAGAACATCAAATGCCCCTGGAGGGCCGTAGAAAGGGCGTCCACGTCCGCAACGATTTGCGGAGAACCATATCATTAATTGGAGAAGGAGAGGAGTGCGAGAAAAGAAGATAAAGAATAAAAGAATGGTGGAGGAGAATTGGGGATAAATGTGTATATTTGTGCTAAAGGATGACACAATTGGGATCGGACATACAGTACCTGCCGGGGGTGGGGCCGAAACGGGCGATGCTGCTCAAGAATGAGCTCGGGGTCGCCACGTTCAGCGATCTCATCCATCTGTATCCGTTCAGGTACATAGACAGGAGCAGCATCCAGCGCATCGCGGAGGTCACCCCTGATGTGGCGCACGTCCAGGTGATGGCCCGGGTGATCCGCGCCACACTTTACGGTCCCGGCAGTTCCGTCTTCGTACAGCGCAACCAGGCCGGGGTGGAGATTGACAACTGCCCTGCCGACAAGAATGGTGTCAAAGTCCTGAGATTCAACGCAGTCAAACGTCTGAGCGTCATCGTTGCCGACAGTACCGGCGAGATGGAGATGGTGTTCTTCAAGGGCATCAAATGGAATTGGGACCGGCTCACTCCCGGAAGCGTCTTCGTGTTTTTCGGCAAGCCGCAGCTTTTCGGTAAAAGGCTGAACATCGTCCACCCCGAAGTGGACAATCCCCCCTCGCAGGCCGACATGCCAGGCAAAGTCGGTACCCTCACCGGGGTCTATACAAGTACTGAGAAACTGAAAAACTCCGGTATCACCGGGAAAGTGATGAACCGCCTCCAGGCATCGGCCCTCAACGCCTGCCTCCCCGAGATCGAGGAAACACTGCCCGAATACATCCTCCGCGAAAAGGATCTGGTCCCTTTGCGCTTTGCCCTGCGCAACATCCACTTTCCGCAGGACGCCGACGCACTTACCAAAGCATCATACAGGCTGAAGTTCGAAGAACTGTTTTTCCTTCAGCTTTCACTCCTGAAACAGAAATACATACGAAGCCGCAGCGAAGTCGGTATCCGTATGCCCAAGGTCGGAGAGCCATTCAATGCACTGTACAAGCGGCTCCCCTTCGACCTGACCGGCGCCCAGAAGCGCGTCATCAAGGAGATCCGCGCCGACCTGACCAGCGGCCATCAGATGAACCGCCTGCTGCAGGGCGACGTCGGCTCCGGCAAGACCATGGTTGCCGTGCTGAGTTGCCTGATCGCCTACGGCAACGGCTATCAGTCCTGCATAATGGCCCCGACAGAAGTCCTTTCGCAGCAGCATTACGCCAACGTCAGCCGCTATCTGGAAGGCTCCGGCGTACGCTGCGCGCTCCTGACGGGCAGCAGCACCGCCAAGGAGCGCCGCGAGATCCACGCCGGCCTCGAGGACGGCAGCATCGCCATCCTCATCGGCACGCACGCGCTCATCGAGGAGGACGTCCGCTTCCGCGCGCTCGGCCTGGCAGTCATCGACGAGCAGCATCGCTTCGGCGTGGACCAGCGCTCGAAATTGTGGGCAAAGGGCCCCGGAGTGCCTCCGCACATCCTGGTGATGACGGCCACGCCTATCCCCAGGACGCTGGCCATGACGCTGTACGGCGACCTCGACGTCTCCGTCATCGACGAGCTGCCGCCCGGCCGCAAGCCTGTCCAGACAATGCTGATCGGACAGGGCAAGCGCCGCGCCCTGTACAAGTTCATGCGCGACGAGATTGCCAAGGGCCGCCAGGTCTTCGTAGTCTATCCGCTGATATTCGAGAGCGAGAAAATGGACCTCAAGAACCTGGAGGAAGGCTATGAAGACATCGTCAAGGCATTCCCCCTCCCCGACTACAAGGTCGCCATCGTCCACGGCCAGCAGACCAACGAAGTCAAGAACTTCAATATGTCGGCATTCGCCGCAGGCCGGGCCGACATACTCGTCTCGACGACCGTAATCGAAGTCGGCGTGGACGTTCCCAACGCCTCCGTTATGGTCATCGAAAGCGCCCAGCGCTTCGGCCTCAGCCAGTTGCACCAGCTCCGAGGCAGGGTCGGGCGCGGCAGCGAGAAGTCGTTCTGCATCCTGGTCAAGGACGAAAAGGTATCGAAGGAATCCCAGCGCCGTCTCGACCTCATGTGCGCTACGGAGAACGGCTTCGAACTGGCCGAAGAGGACATGAAGATGCGCGGACCGGGAGACCTCGAAGGCACGCAGCAAAGCGGCCTCCCCATCGCCCTGAACATAGCCTCGCTGGTGCGTGACGGCACCATCCTGAGCGAAGCGAGGGTCTACGCCGAACACATACTCGAGTCGGATCCATTCCTGTCTTCCCTCAGGAACCTCCCCCTCGTGAAGGAACTCCAGAAAGACAAGTACAACATCAAGGACTATAGCAAGATAAGCTGATGATAACCGAGCTCATCGACAAATACATCTGGCTCATCCAGACATTCATAGACGTTGGAGAAACCGGTCTCACGCTGGATCAGGTCACCTCCCGCTGGGAGCGCCGCTACGGCACTCCGTATCACCGCAGGACCTTCAACAACCATCGCGAGGCCATAGCGGAGATCTTCGGAATCGAAATCGAATGCAACCGCAGCACCAACCGCTATTTCATCCGTTACGGCGAGGACGCCATAGACCGTGAATCCTCCGTCGGCTGGCTGATCAACACCTTCACCGTCAACAACTTGCTCTCCCTCAGCCGGGAGCGCCTGACCGGCCGCGTATCGGTCGAGAACATCCCTTCCGGCCAGATCCACCTGACCGGCATCATCGCCGCGATGAAGGACGACCGCACCCTCGAGATAATGTACCGCAAATACGGCGAGGACGAAGGAGAGATGTTCCATGTCGACCCGTACGGCATCAAGGAGTACCAGCGGCGCTGGTACCTGCTCGGCTACTGCCACGAGCGCGGCGCCGAGAGGGTCTACGCGCTGGACCGCATCAGTTCGCTGGTCGCTACCGGATGGACTTTCAAGATGCCCAGGGACTACGACATCGACGAACTATACTCGCAGACCATCGGCATCTACCTCGACAACCATACCGAGCCTGAAAGCATATACCTCAAGGTCACCGAACATGAGGCGAATTTCCTCAGGGACCTGCCCCTGCACCCGTCCCAGTTCGAACTTGGTCCGGAAGGAGAAGGGTACGTCAAATTCAGGATACGCGTGATCCCCAACGAAGACCTTTTCATGGAGTTGAAGCGTCTGGGATCCGAAGTGGAGATCCTCTCCCCCCTCCATCTCCGCAAGAGGATGGCGAAGGAACTGCAGGAAGCGGCAGACAAATACAAATAAACAAAATATATGAGAATCAATCACCTGGGCGCAGCCTGCTGCGCCATCGCAATCCTCCTCACCACAATGGGATGCAACAAAAGACAAGACAATGAAAGCGGGTACATCGGACCTTCCGACATCACGGTCGACGACGGCCGGATGACTCCCGAGGTCCTGCTGTCCCTCGGACGGCTCTCCGACCCGCAGATCTCTCCCGACGGCACCAAGGTGCTCTACGGAGTCAGTTACACATCCATAGCCGACAACCGCAGTTGCCGAAACCTTTTCCTGAGCAACATTGACGGCACGGACAAGGTCCAGTTGACACGCTACGCCAAGAGCGTCTCGAATGCACGCTGGTCCCTTGACGGCAAGGAAATCTATTTCCTTCAGGGCGGACAGATATGGAAGGCTCCGCTCCAGGGCTCCAAACTCGGCAAGAAGGTCAAGATAAGCGACGTCCCTACCGGCATCAGCGAGTTCAAACTCTCTCCAAACCAGAGCAACATCCTTTACATCAGCTCAATACACAGTGCGCTCCAGACCCCTGTCGACAGCGATCCCGCACTCGACAAGGCAGAGGCATACGCTACTGAAGACCTCATGTACCGCCACTGGGACCACTGGGTGACGGAAACCCCGCGTACCTATGTCGCCCCCTTCGCCGGTGCAATGATCACTCCCGACAACTCCTTCGACCTGCTTGGCGATGAGCCGTACGAACTCCCGACCGAGCCGTTCGGAGGTGCCGAACAACTCACCTGGAGCCCGGACGGCCGCTTTGTCGCCTATAGTTGCCGCAAGGCTGTCGGCAAGGAGTATGCATTCTCAACCGATACTGAGATCTATGTCTACTGCATCCTCACGGGAGAATGCAAGCGCATCGAGATGGACGGAGGCTACGACACCGACCCGGTCTGGTCCCCTGACGGCAAGCGCATAGCATGGCTCAGCATGGAGCGCCAGGGCTACGAGTCCGACAAATCCCGCATAATGGTGCAGGAGATCGCTATCGACGGCAACCAGTTCTCGTTCGGCGAGCGCTGGGAACTGACCTCCGGTTTCAAGTACAACGCCGCCGGCCTGGTATGGGGCGAGAATAGCCACGAGCTGTATTTCAACGCCCTTGCCGAAGGCCTCCAGGCCATCTACAGGGCCGATTTCGACGGTGATGCATGGAGCATCTGGCGCATCACCGGCGACAGCCTGTGGTACGACTTCGACTCTCCCTGGGCCGTTGTGGAGAATGACGGCGTCCTCACGTTGCTCACGAGTTACTGCTCGATGGACTTCCCGAACGAACTCGTGGCCGTTCCCCTTGACGGAAGCGCCCCGAAGCGCATCACCCACGAAAACGACCGCATTCTCGGCCAGCTGGACGACCACCGCACCGAGATGCGCTATGTCAAGACCATAGACGGCAAGGACATGCTCACCTGGGTGCTCTATCCCCCGAAATTCGACGAGTCCAAAAAGTATCCGGCCATCGAGATCTGCCTCGGCGGCCCTCAGGGCACCCTCAGCCAGGGCTGGTCGTACCGCTGGAACTACAGGCTGATGTGCTCCCAGGGCTATGTCGTCGTCCTGCCCAACCGCCGCGGAACCACCGCGTTCGGCCAGGAATGGTGCGAACAGATCTCCGGTGACTACAGCGGCCTGAACATCCAGGACTACCTCAGCGCCGCCCGTGACATCAAGGCAGAGCCCTTCATCGACAAGATCGCAGCCTGCGGCGCCAGTTACGGCGGCTACTCCGTCTACTACCTTGCGGGAATGCACGAGAACACTTTCGACTGCTTCATCGCACACGCAGGTATCTTCGACGAGGAAGCCCTGTACTACACCACGGAGGAAATGTGGTTCGCCGACTGGGACAACGGCGGCCTCGGCCGCGGCTATCTCAGCGGCTCGCCCTGGAGCGAGTTCCCCGAGGCCGTACGCCACTACGCCCACAACCCCAAACTGTTCGTGGAGAAATGGGACACCCCCATCCTCTGCATCCACGGAGGAATGGACTTCCGTATCCCTTACACCCAGGGAATGGCTGCATTCAACTGCGCCCAGATGATGGGCGTCCCCTCCAAGCTCGTAGTGTTCCCGGAGGAGACCCACTGGATCCTCCAGCCGCAGAATGCCCTCTACTGGCACAGGACCTATTTTGACTGGCTCGAAAGATGGATAAAGTAACAATATGAAAAGGCTCATTATCACCCTGCTGACTTTCACGGCATTCCTGAGCGCCGGCGCCCAGAACTACAACGTACTCGACATCGTGCGTTCCGACCGCAGGCTCGTGTCAGGCTGCGAAGGACCCTACCGCTTCGAAGAGACGGTGCAGACGCCTGCTCCCAAGGGCTTCAAACCTTTCTATATCAGCCATTACGGACGCCATGGTTCGCGCTACGCGTGGAACGCCGGCACCTACACGACCATCCAGAGAGTGCTGGCGGCAGCGGCTTCAGTAGAAGCGCTCACGCCCCGCGGCATAAAGTTTTTCGGGGATTTCACGGCATTCTACGAGGTACCGCTTATGAACGCCGGCGACCTGGTGGAACTCGGAGAGCAGCAGCACCGCGAAATCGCACGCATGATGGTGAGGGATTTCCCCAAGGTCTTCGCCGACGGGGGCAAGGTCCTGGCCATGTCTTCCACGTCGCAGCGGGCCATCGTCAGCATGAACGCCTTCTGCGTGAGTCTCCAGAAATACGCCCCGAAGGTTGACATCGAAGGGAACTCCCTTCACACCAATATGCTGTTCATCAACCCCACCAGCGCTCCGAGGGAAATCCGTCAGCAACGGGAGGGCAATGTGCCCCTGCCGGAGACCCTCGAACAGTTCCGCAACAGGAAATACATAGTTGACGACGTCTTGAACCGCCTGTTCACCGACACCAGTTTCCTGGATGAAGTCGGAGGAAAGACACAGTTCCTTTCAGAGTTGGCGATGCTCTGGAGGGGCTACCACAACTATTGCAACGACGACTGGATGGAGGACATTTTCACTCCGGAGGAGGCATTGGCCTACTGGGAGGTCGACAACTACGACTGCTACGTCGGACACGGAGCGCAGCGCTACCAGCAGATCCCGCTGGTTCTGGACATAGTCAACCGTGCCGATGAGGCGATAGCCGGAAGCGGCTACAAGGCCCATCTGCGTTTCGGTCACGATACCGTTGTCAACGCAGTATGCCCGTTGCTGAACATCGACGGCTGCGGCCAGATAGTCGACAAGGCCGACGACGTGAAGTACTGGTTCCAGAACTACTACACGCCGATGGCGGCCAACATCCAGTTCATCCTCTACCGCTCAAAGAGGGACTCGCGCATTCTCTTCAAGTTGCTGCGCAACGGCCACGAGGCCACCCTGCCCCAACTGACTCCCGTCAGCGGGCCGTACTACGACTGGAACGACTTCAGGGCCTGGGTTCAGCGTCTCGACGCCGAGCATCCCGTCAGATAGGATGGACATCTCCAGGGTGATGGAGCGGGCGGGAAAACTGCCCGCGGCAGAGATAGCCGGCACCGTGGGCACGCTGCTCGGAGAGCACACGTGCCTGGTGGTGACGGCCCCGCCCGGCGCGGGCAAGTCCACGCTGCTGCCCATCACGATACTGGAAAGGCTGCGTGAAGGGAAGGTCCTGATGCTCGAGCCCAGACGCCTGGCTGCCAGGCAGATAGCGGAGCGGATGGCCTGGCTGCTCGGCGAGCCTGTAGGGCGCACTTCCGGCTACCGCATCCGGTTCGAGTCCAAAGTCTCGTCTTCAACACGCATCGAAGTACTTACGGAGGGCATCCTCACCAGGATGCTCGAGGAAGACCCTACGCTGGAAGGCGTTTCTGCCGTCATCTTCGACGAATTCCACGAAAGGAGCCTCAACAGCGACCTCGCCCTTGCACTGACCCGTGAAACGCAGTCCAAACTCAGGCCGGACCTGAAGATAGTCGTCATGTCGGCTACCATCGACACGGACAATATCTGCAGGGAACTTGATGCACCCCTCGTGGAGGGCAAGGGAAAGATGTTTCCGGTGCAGATCATTTCCGAGGAGCCGGAGGCTACGGAGGCGAACGCCGCCGAAGCTGTGGCGCGCGCCGTCAGGAAAGCGCACCGGGAGCAGGAAGGCGACATACTGGCCTTCCTGCCCGGTGAGGCGGACATCCGGCGCTGCGCGGAGCTGCTGGGCGAAACGCTGGACGGCACTGAGGTTCATCCTTTATTTGGCATGCTCCCCCCGGAAGCACAGCGCAGGGCCATTGCTCCGGGTGAAGGCGGACGCCGCAAGATCGTCCTGGCTACGCCGATAGCCGAAACTTCGCTCACAATAGAGAATGTACGCGTCGTCGTAGACTCCGGTCTGTGCCGCAAGCCGGTTTTCGACCGGCAGAACGGGCTGAGCCGGCTGGAGACGGTGCGCATCAGCCGGGACATGGCCCGGCAGCGCACCGGTCGCGCCGGCCGCGTAGCCCCGGGCGTCTGTTACCGGCTATGGGGCCCAGGCACAGAAGCCCGTATGGAAGAGAACCGCAAACCGGAGATTCTCGAAGCGGACCTGTCGCAGACGATGCTGTCAATAGCCTCCTGGGGTGGCGGAGAAGCGGAGTCTATGCCCTGGCTTACTCCGCCTCCGGCAGCCGCCCTGAGGCAGGCCCGCAACCTGCTGGCGGCCCTGGGCGCCGTCGGCGAAGGCGGCATCACCGCCACTGGCAGAAGGATGGCCGCCCTCCCCTGCCATCCCCGCATCGCGCATATGCTCGTCAAAGCGCAAAATCCTGAAGAGAAGGCACTTGCCGCCGATATTGCAGCATTGCTCGAAGAGAAGGACCCCATGGCCCTGGATAATGCCGGGACCGATTTGGGAGCGCGGGTCTCCGCCCTGCGGAAGGCCCGGCGCGAACGCCGTGAAGGCCGCACCTGGGGCCGCATCGCCCGAGTCGCAGAACAATACAGGAGACTTACAAGATGCGCCGAAGACAATACCGATCCCGACCCGTATTCCATAGGAGCCCTGGTCGCGGCAGCCTATCCGGAAAGGATAGCCAAAGCGCATCAGGACGGCTGCGGCCGCTTCCTGCTCGCCTGCGGCGACATGGCGTTCACGGACAGGGATGACCCGATGTCCGCATATGAATGGCTTGCCGTCGCAAGCCTCAACGTCCGCGAGGGCGCCGACGGGTGCATCTTCCTGGCAGCCCCTCTTGACCCGGACGACCTCGGCGATATGCGCACGGAGCGCGACAACGTTGCCTGGGACAGCCGGCGCGGCACTGTTGTCGCCCAGCGCGAAACGCGCATAGGCGGACTCGTCGTAGCCGCGCGCCCCATCAGCGACATCCCCCGCGAAGAGGTAGACCGCATCATCTGCGAAGCGGCTGCGCGCGACGGCCGCAGCATGCTGGACTTCTCCGACGAAGTCGGAAACCTCCAGCGCCGCGTCGCCGCCGTCGCCGCCTGGCATCCGGAACTCGATTTTCCCGACCTGTCCACAGAGTCTGTCCTGAAGCGTGCAAACGACTGGCTACAGCCTTTTCTCGGCAAAGCCACCAGCACTCAGGAACTCAAGAAGATAGACTTGACGCAAGCCCTTTGGTCACTGCTGGATTACGGCCAGCAGCAGGCCGTCGAGAGGCTCGCGCCTTCGCATATCGTCGTCCCCACCGGCAGCCGCATACGCGTGGAGTACCGCCAGGGGGCGGAACTCCCCGTCCTGCGCGTCCGCCTGCAGGAGTGCTTCGGCCTCACGGACACGCCACGCGTGGACGACGGCCGGCGCCCCGTCCTGATGGAACTGCTCTCCCCCGGCTTCAAGCCGGTCCAGCTGACGCAGGATCTGCACAGTTTCTGGGAGAACACGTATTTCGAAGTAAGGAAAGAACTCCGCCGCCGCTACCCCAAGCACTCCTGGCCGGACAATCCTCTTGAAGCCCCCCCTGTCCGCGGCACCGGCCGCCATCCTACAAACACCGCAGCACCCAAATAATTGACAATCAACAAAATCGTATAGTCGCCCAACCAGAAATAGGTGGTAGCGACTATATTAATGCCTTGATTCACAGGCAGTGACGTGCCGCGCGTCATTTTCCCATCCCCGCGCTTCATACCCCTACATTGAAATGGACCTTGTTTGGACCTGATGGCAAACTAAAAAGGGACTACTTTTGTGACCGTGGAGTCCTGGCACTCCTGAGTTTTCAACGTTTAATGTCAATTGCATTACAAATGAACCAAGAAGACAAAAAGGCCTATGAGGTTCCTCAAGCTGAGTATATCCTGGTCGTCCCTAAGTCCATACTTATGACTTCCGATGAAAACGAACCTATCATACCCGGTCCTGATTATTAGAAACATTCATAAAACTAACCACCAATAACAATGAAAGGATATCGCTTGATTCCTGTCGCCCTGGCGATGCTGGCGGCAGGCGGTTGTTCCATTGAAAATCCCGATACACACATTGACAACGCATTCGTCCCTGGCGAGGAAATGACATTTACGGCAGGGTTCGCTGCACCTGACACAAAGACTGAGATGCACGGAGAATCCGCTATATGGTGGACGCCAGGTGATGAAATCTGCATCTGGTTCGGTTCATCCGGCGAAGGGAACCGTTTCGTCTCCCAGGAAACTGAATCCACGAACAAAGCCCGCTTTACCGGAACCATTAATTCCGCCACCGGTGTCAATGATGACGGAGAGCCAAACTATTTCCTGGCAGTCTATCCATATGAAGCTGCCATCAGTTGCGATGGTACATCAGTCGTAGCTGAACTGAGCAGCCATCAGGTTGCAAAACCGGGATCATTTGCTCCAAATACAAACATTACACTCGCAAAATCAACAGGTCTGGCAATGTCTTTCTACAACGTATGCTCAGGTATCCGATTCTCAGTGACTCAAGAAGGGGTAAAATCCGTTACCTTTACCGGGAACAACAATGAGGATATCGCAGGGACCTTCAGCGTATCGATTGGCAGTGACGGGAAGCCGACTGCTCCCACTGTCATAGAAGGGAAGAAATATGTAACCCTTTCCGCTCCTGAAGGCGAAACCCTTGAAGTCGGACCTATGTACTATATCGAAATCCTCCCCCAGACTCTGACAAACGGATTCACGATGACCTTTGATACCGGAACAATGGAAGGCAGCCGTTCCGTGACCGTCAGCGCCCCGTTCAACAGGAACGAATTCTCCAGAGGACTGAATTTTGATGCGTCAGTCAGTTACAGCCCCTACCCGACGGATGAAATCAGATATACTACGACTGATGACAACATCATCACACCGTACAACCCAGATGCATTCGGAGCTAACATGGTTTCAAATACCTATGAAAATGGGAGAGGCACCCTCAAGTTTGACGCAAATGTAACATCAATTGGAGCCTCAGCTTTTTATTACAATAGAAATCTTTCCACCATAACAATACCGAATTGTGTAAACCTCATCAATCCAGGAGCATTCCAAGATACCAGTCTGGAGAGATTCTACGGGAAATATGCGACCAACGACGGACGGTTCCTGATTGACGACGGTCTACTCTTAGCCGTTGCCGGTAAAGACATCTATGACCTGGAGCTTCCTGATGAAGTGAATATCATAGGCAAAGGCTCATTGCAACATCTCAACGACATCAGGACGGTCAATATCCCGGAGCGTGTCACACTTCAGCCGGGAACGGAAGGAAACATATTCTTAAGGGACGAGAATCTTGAACGGATCACAGGGCCATTTGCAAGCGAAGATGGAAGGTATCTTGTAATAAATGGAGTCTTGCAGGGCTTTGCTCCGGCTAACCTTACAGATATCACGATTCCCGATGGAGTGACTAAGATTGGAAAGGAAGTATTCCGTTATGGAAGGGGGCATTTCGGCACCGTAACCATCCCCGAATCCGTGACTGAAATAGGGAGGGCTGCTTTCTGGGAGTTCGAAGCCGACAGGCTGGTCTTCAAATCAACTGTTCCAGCGATATTTGAAGCACAAGGCAGTCCCCTTCCGGAGTGTGACCTGGTGGTTCCCACCGGTTATGTCGAGACATATAGAAACGCAACCGGCTGGGATATATACCACAATCAGGTCACATCCGAAGGCTGCAGGATCTACTATACCTCGACGGATGGGAACATAGTCGAGCCTTCTGAGCCGGAAGCCTTCGACGTTGTGCTTGTCTCAAACACCTATGGAAACGGTGAAGGAGTGATGGTATTCGACGGCGAGATCACCAGAATGTATGGAAATGCCTTTGCCTGGAACAACCAGTTGAAAACGATCAAATTACCCGAAACAATAGAAGAGGTGTATAGGGAATACTCTTATACTAACAACCCTTTTGTAGGATGTGACTCACTCGAGGCGATTTACAGTTCCATGTCCAGCGAAGACAACAGGTGTCTGATTCAAGATGGAATTCTATTGAGTTTTGCTCCCTACGACCTGACTGCTTATGCTGTTCCTGACGGTGTAACTAAGCTCGCCGGACATAGTCTTGATTGCAGGGAAGGGCTAAAATACTTGACTTTACCGGAGTCCTTGACTACAATTGAGACATATGCGGTTTATTGTCACGGCATAACAACCCTGGTTATCCCTGATAATGTCACGAGTATTGCCGGCAATGCATTCCAGTGTGAAAACCTCAAGGCTTTTTATGGCAGATATGCAAGTACAGATGGAAGAGCCCTGATACTAGACGGAGTCCTATGCGGTTTCGCGCCAAATGGCCTGACATCCTATACACTCCCTGAAGGAATAACGGAAACAGGAGCCGAAGTATTCAAAGAGTTGCCCCTTGAGGAAGTTACAATTCCAAGTACAATAACCAGGATGATGCCATATACTTTCATTTATTGTACTTATTTAAGAAAAGTTACAGTCTTGGCATTGACGCCACCTGCAGACGCTTGGGAGATTCTCGCTGGAGCCGATAATGCAATGATCTATGTCCCGGCAGAAAGTGTCGATGCTTACAAAGCAGCTTCGGGATGGAGTGAATATTCGAACCGGATATTCCCAATTCAGGAGGAAGGGTCCACGGAACCGCCTCATACCGGTCCGGATTATTAACGGACATCCTGCCTGCAATAGAATAATGAGAGCCCTGCATCAGTTGGGAATTGCGCCGCATTTCGGTATATTTGCATAATATGAAAAAAAAGCAAAATTATCTGGGATATATCGTCTTCAGCCTGTGTGCGCTGTTTGCGATACAGTGTACACAGGCTCCTGATGCCGATATGCGGGCTCCTGTACCCATAGCATTCAGCGAGGTAGTTGACGACTCGTCTGTCAAACTCACGGCTACTTTCGACCATACGGGGAACCTGAGTTCCGCCGGATTCGAAGTATGGCAGGTTGAGGGGGAGATATTTCGGAAAGAAGGAGAGTTTGAAGGAAACACCCTGTCAGCCTTATTGACGGGGCTTGAATCAGAAACCGAGTACAGTTATGCCGTGTTTTACGGTAACGGTGAGGAAGTACGCGTTTCGGAAGCACATTCCTTCCGAACGCTGGCAGCACCGGAGCCGGGAACCGATCCGCAGCCCGGTCAGGATCCCGAACCGGATCCTGAGCCGCAACAGGTATCTCCCGATCTGTTTGACCCTGCGCTCTGGAGATTCCTGGTGAAGAATCACGATGCTGACGGAGACGGAGTAATGTCCGATGTCGAGCTGGAGAACATACTGGATATCAACCTTTGCGGAGTGGCGCTTGACACACTGAAAGGACTGGAACTGCTGTCGAACCTAGAGTCACTCTCTTTAGGAGACAACACGCTAAGCCATATTGACGTATCCAACAACAAGAAGCTTCAGTTCCTATCAGTAATGGACGAGCGTTATCTGGAAGGGATAGTACTTGACAATCCTGCCCTATTCCAGACATATTTCGTGAATATACCTTGCCTCAAGCACCTGGATGTATCAAAGTGTCCGGAGATGTATATCTGCGAATGGTGGGAAGTGTCCCTTGAGGGAACTGTCGATTTTTCGAACTGTCCAAACCTGCACGCATTGCGCTTCGGAGGCACGAACCTCGTCGAACTGGACCTTTCGTCCAATCACAAGCTTCTCCATCTGAACGCTCCCGACAATCCTGAACTCAAAACGATATGGCTGTGGGAGAAGATAAGGCTCGAATCCCTCGAAGTGGACCCTCAAGTAGAGATTAAGTATAAGAAATGATGGAAACGAAACTTGAACACGTATTTCTGAAACAGGCTGTTGAGCGCAGATTTGCGGACAGGCTGACGACATCGGCCGATTTCGTACGCCTGTCCGAAGATATGGACGACCGGGTCTCCCCCTCCACTCTGAAACGCCTCTGGGGCTATGTCGGCATGCAGGTTGAGCCAAGGCCTGCAACGCTGGACGCATTGGCCAAATACGTCGGATTCAGAGACTACAGGGCATTCCTTGAGGACCTCAAGTCATCCAGGATGGCATCTTCCGGATACTTCAACTCCGCCCGGCTGGACGCTGCTACGCTCCAATCGGGTGATATGTTCAAGATTGGATGGAGACCGGACCGGATCGTAACTCTGAAATATCTGGGTGACAACCGTTTCCGAGTCATTTCATCCGAGCATTCAAAACTGCGGGAAGGTGACGAGTTCGAGGCTCCCACGATTATGAAAGGATTCCCGCTGATACTTCCGGAGATAATCAGGAACGGGGAAAAGACTTCTTCCTACATAGCTGGCAGAGATGGCGGGATCGTATTCATCGTTTCGGCGTAGAAGCCTGCCGGACTTGTTCCACCGCCTCCTGGAAAAGCTTTTCGACCGGGTCGTCGCGCCTGAGAAAAAGCACGGCCGCCAGGCATGCGGCAAGGAGCACAGAGAGAAGCACGACAGGAAGCACCGGACGGATATGCCCCGTTTTTTCCAAATCCCTGCGGACGGCCTCTGCGGACGGATATCGTTTGTCAATGTCCTCGGCGGAGCATTTATGGGCTATTCCGGCAAAAGCCGGTCCCATCTGCTGCATGATCTTTCCCAAGGAATAGATGTCGCTTCCGGCCTCGGCCATCCCGCCGGCCCTGACCTCAGGAGCAGCATATTGCCAAGTCCCCGCCGGGTCCTTCCCCGTCAGGATGGAATCGGTGTCGGACAATCCGAAATCGATGATCTTGGGATAGAACCCGTAACGGGTTATCAAGATGTTCTCAGGCTTCAGATCCTTATGGATCACCTGCTTACGATGAAGGTAAGCAAGGGCGTCGCAAAGGTCGGCCAGAATCCTCCGGCGCTGGGCGAAATCCCCTGGATGTCCGGCAAGCCACTCGTCCAGAGTACACCCGTCGATGAACTCCATCTCGATGCTGTCCCCATAACCAGGAAGCCTTGTCCAAGCCAGGATCTCGCAGATACCGGGATGCTTGAGGGAAATGCCGATCTCATACTCGCGACGAAGCATCCGCTGATAGACGGGGTCTTCAGCGTATTCAGGCTTCAAGACCTTGTAAACGACCATCCTGTCATTGCGATGCCCCTTGAAGAGCAAACTGTGCCCGTCCTTCGTCTCATGCAGCAACTCAAGTCCGGGATCGGGAATCTCGGGCATAAGTTGCGGGTCTTTGAAGAAACCGGACGACTGGATCATGCTTTCAGTTGTTTCTGTTTTGCAAATTTAAGCTATTTTGCTTAAAATTGAAGTATCAAATGTGCCGTTTACTCCCATACTCCCTCTTGCTTCCATGGTTGTTCCTCGCAGGCTGCAACCAGCATTCGGCCGTTTCCGGAACGGACAGGCAGAAGGTCCACTATGAGGACTCGATATACTGTTTCAACGGGAGGTCCATCGTGTCCCTGGACGGCTTATGGGGACTTCTCGACAGTGACGGCGGCGTCATCCTTGAGCCAGCCTGGGATGCCATAGTCTTTCTCAGCGACGACGTCGCGATGCTTCAGCGCTCCGGCCTGTACTACCTGTGTACGCGCGACGGACGGGTATTCGCCGAGAACACCGACCCGGACGTCCTTGAGAACTCTTTCCAGGAACTGTTGACAGACTTGGAGTATGCGGACCGCCAGAAATGGGACCAGGTACTGGACCGGCTCGAGTCCCTTTGCGATGCTTGTATCGATGACGCACGGCGTAAGCCCGACAAGAGGATCCTTCAGGAGAAAGAAGCCTTGCAGTCACAGCTGAATGGTGTTTCAGGGCAAATGACCAGACAGCAGGAACGGCGCTTGGAACAGATTGTGGAAAAGTTCAATTCTCACTATAGATGATACGGCGTTTTCTCCTGATCGTTTCGGCCCTTATGCTTTCCTGCTTTGCTGTAGCCCAGACAGCAAGGAACATAAAGGAAGACCCATCCATGATATGGGCTGAAGGAAGCGGAAATACCGGATCGGATGCCGACAGGGCCGCCTTGGACGGGCTTGTTCGGATGCTGGCTGCAACCGATATCATCAGCGTCTCCCCTTCCGTCAGACTGCAGATATGGCAGACCTACCTCCCGGACATCCGGCGCAGCAGCGAAACGGTCTCATCAGCGTCCGGGTCCGTCATTAGGTATATCCCATGGGCGCGTATCAATGACATTTTCGAATCGCGTCTGCAGAAAGTCAAGGAGTTGTACAACTATGCGGAGCAGGCCGCCGCCCGCGGACAATTCAGCACGGCAAGGACATACTGCGGATGGGCTGAGACCTATCTCCTGTCCCTGCCATCCGACCAGGACGCACTGAGGGAACGTGTGGCAGGCCTGCGCAGGCGTTTGGGAGAAGGAGAGAGTGCCGCGGTCAACCTGAGGAATATAGAGACGGAGGTGCAGGCCATCAGACATGCGCTTTCTTCGGCTGACTCGAGAGCGGAGACAATCCCTCCCAGACAGCCGGTCGTTGAAGTTGACGAAGATACAGGGACAACCGTCATCGAAAGAGGGACGGTTCCGGAATTGGCCATGGGAAGCAGGATATACCCCGACCCTATGGCTATCCCGCCTGTTTCCCCTCCCATACGGTTCAGAGTATCCACGCCGCCTGTCACTGAAACAGAGCATGCATGGCAATGGTCAATCATAACCCTGGCAGACATTGGTCCAACTCCGTCTTTCGGATGCATGCTCGTTTCAAGCAGCAGGGTTATAGGAGGTTATGTGTCCATGCGTTCAAACTTCATCATGGAAAAGACAGCCTACTCATGCCAAAGCGACGGGACAACGGACTTTGGTTATATCTGGACTACAGGGAAGGCTAAAGGCAGCCGATGGGTTGCAGGCGCCGGACTGACCGTCCGCATCGCCACTCCACTGCGGCTTTTCGCGGGAAGCGGGTACGGAAGCCGTTCGCTGCTTTGGGAGGATGATTCGTCGCGTTGGGCCAGGGTTGATGACCTGTCCGTTCGCGGCATCACAGCCGAATGCGGCCTTTTATATGATTTCCACCGCTTTACCGCCGCGGCAGGCATATCTTCGACTGGATTCAGACAATGCTCGGTCCTTCTGGGCTGCGGCTATTCTTTTTGACAGCAGCGAAAAGCTTCAGATGCCTACAGCAAGCCGTTCTCGCGGAGCCAGACGATGCTCTGCGCGGGGCCCTCGAACCAGTCGGAGGCTCCTTCTGCGGGATCGTCCTGCTCGACGCACAGCCAACGGACACCGCTGGCCAGGCTGACGTCAACCAGGCCGGGCAGGTCCATTATGCCCGCGCCCAGAGGCCGGAATTCGAACTTGCCGCCGGCATCCTTCTTCCCGCCGTCACCTTCGATACCGATGAGGGCATAGGGATCGCTGCTGAGCTCGCCTTCCTTGTAATAATCCTTGATGTGGATGACGGGGATGCGGCCCTTGTACTTGGGAATGATCTGGTCGCACTTGTATCCTGCATAGTCCGCCCAGCAGGCGTCAAGTTCCACCATCACGTCGCCGGGAGCGGTAGATGAGAAGATATAGTCGTGTCCAAGCGTGCCGTCTGGCAACTTGACGAATTCGAAGTCGTGGTTGTGGTACAACAACTGGAAACCTGCCTGCTTGACCTTGGCGCCTATTTCGCCAATCCTGGCGACGGTCTCCTTGAACTTCTCAGGGTCGACGCCTGGCCTGCTCGCCTCGTCCATATACGGGAAGGTGATGTACTGGACGCCGAGGATGGTATTCTCTTCAATGACCCTGTCGAGGTCGTCCATCATCACCTGGAAAGGAACGTGGTTGGAGAACGGAATGAGGCCGAGTTCGGTACACATCCTCTTGACATCCACGATGGAGTTGCCTGCATACTCGTTGTAGAACTCCACTCCGGTATAACCAAGGTCCCTGACCTTCTTGAGCGTTCCGTAGAAGTCCTTCTCAAGGTCGTTCCTGACGCTATAGAGCTGGAAACCAATGGAGTAAGGGTGGACGCCGTCGCTGGGAGCGACGGACTTGGTCCCGGTCGTATTGCAACCGGAAAGGACGAATGCAGCCATAATGGAAATGAAAAGCAGTTTTTTCATAGCGATTGAAATTTAATTCATTAACGTACCCGTCGTCTCATTGAACCGTCGGATCCTTACAAATTTAACTATTTTTGGGGCATAGACAATAAGTATGGCGCAAGTCGGCGTTTTTATTCATTATCTTTGCAGTCAAACCAGGCGAACATGCAATACAGAACTGACAAATACGGCAACCCTCTGTCCGTCCTCGGATACGGTTGTATGCGTTTCAGCCGCAAAGGGGCTGGAATCGATATTGACAAGACAGAGAAAGAGATCCTGGAGGCTTACAGGGCAGGCGTCAACTACTTCGACACAGCCTACATCTATCCCGGCAGCGAAGCCGCATTGGGCGAGATACTCGCGCGCAACGGCATCCGCGACAAGGTCAACATCGCCACCAAGCTCCCGCAATATATGGTTCGGAACCTTGCTTCGATAGAGAAGTATTTCGCCGAGGAACTTTCACGTCTCAAGACGGACCGGGTGGATTACTACCTGATGCATCATCTGACGGACATCTCGCAGTGGGAAAGGCTCAAGGAACTCGGTATAATTGACTGGATATCAAGCAAGAATACTTCCGGAGCCATCCGCAATATCGGCTTCTCGTACCACGGCAATACCGCCAATTTCCTCAATATCCTGGAGGACTATGACTGGGACTTCTGCCAGATCCAGTACAACTACCTGGACGAGACTTCGCAGGCTGGCGTCGCCGGGCTGAAGGCCGCAGCGGCGCGCGGCATCCCGGTGGTCATAATGGAGCCGCTCCGCGGCGGAAAGCTTATCACCCTGCTGCCGGAAGGCGCCAGGAAGGCGATCGCGCGCAGCGAGCGCGGCTGGACCCCGGCCCAGTGGGGCCTGCGCTGGCTTTACAACCAGCCCGAAGTCACGGTCGTGCTTTCCGGAATGAACTCAGTCGAAATGGTACGCGAGAATGTCGCCACGGCGTCGGACGCCTCCGTCGGCGACTTCGGCGAGGCGGACTTCGCACTTATCGACGAAGTGAAGCGTCAGTTCCGTGAAAAGGAGAAAGTGCCTTGCACCGGCTGCGGCTACTGCATGCCCTGCCCCAAGGGAGTGGATATCCCCGGGAACTTCCTCAGTTACAACACGATGCATATGGAGTCTAAAAGAGCCGGCTGGTTCCAGTTCGGCCAGACCGTGGCTCTTACGAAAGAACCTGCCTTCGCCTCCCAATGCATCCAGTGCGGCAAATGCGAGAAGCATTGCCCGCAGGGCATCCCCATCCGCGAAAAGCTCAAGGAGGCGGACAAGGCCCTGCGTCCCCTCCCCCTGCGCTTGGTCTTCTCCCTCACCCGCAAGGTGATGCTACGACACGCTCCCCAACCCTAGCCTCCCCTCCCCCCAACCTTCGGGCATTCATAGGTGATTGAAGGCGCATCGGTGTGCGAAACCGTCGGTTTTGCACACCTGAAGGCAGTTGGAGACGAGTTGGTGTGCGAAACTGGCGGTTTCGCATACGGGAGGCTGTCAGGAGAGAGATGAGGTGCAGACAGAAAAAGCGGAAGCTCCGGGAAATGCTGGAACCTCCGCTTGGGTACCCCCATGGCGAATCGAACGCCAATCGTAGGAACCGGAATCCTAAATTCTATCCATTAAACTATGGGGGCGAATGGACTGCAAATATAAGAATATTTGGCGACGATTTCACATTCTCGGGCTTATTTCTTACTTTTGTCGGACTTAATGGGACTATTATGAAGAAAGCATATGTTTTCCCCGGACAGGGGGCACAGTTCCCGGGCATGGCCAAGGGACTTTATGACAATGACGCCAGGGCAAGGGAGTTCTTCGAAAGGGCCGACGAGATACTCGGTTTCGAGATTACCCGCATCATGTTCGAGGGCACGGAAGAGGACCTGAAGGCCACCAGGGTGACCCAGCCGGCCATTTTCCTGCATTCGACCATACTCGCCGCCTGTACTGACGATTTCCGTCCGGACATGGTGGCAGGCCACTCGCTCGGCGAGTTCTCCGCCCTTGCGGCGGCGGGCGCGATGTCCTTCGACGACGCCCTGCGCCTCGTCGCCATCCGCGCATCGGAGATGCAGAAGTGCTGCGAGGCAGTCCCTGGCACGATGGCGGCCGTCATCGCGCTTCCTGACGACAAGGTCGAGGAGATCTGCGCATCAGTGGACGGCCTCGTCATCGCCGCCAACTTCAACTGCGACGGCCAGGTCGTCATCTCCGGCGAAAAAGCCGCCGTCGAGGAGGCTTGCGCCAGGATGAAAGAGGCCGGCGCCAAGCGCGCGCTGCCGCTCGCAGTCAGCGGTGCGTTCCACTCCCCTCTCATGGAGCCAGCGCGCATTGCGCTCGGCAAGGCCATCGAGGCCACGCCGTTCGTCGAGCCGGTCTGCCCGGTCTACCAGAACGTCACCGCCCTCCCGGAGACCGATCCGGAAAGGATCAAGGCCAACCTGCTTGCCCAGCTCACCTCACCGGTACGCTGGACCCAGTCGGTCAAGGCGATGATCGCAGACGGCGCGGACTGCTTCGTAGAGATGGGCCCCGGATCCGTCCTGCAGGGCCTCGTGAAGCGTATCGCCGGAGCCATCGGAGCCGAAGTCACCATCGAAGGAAAACAGTGACGAAATCGGCAGGATAATTCGATTATTATTGTTATATTTGTCTGTATTTGTGCTTGATTGAATTCTAAACACTAACCGATATCATTTAATATGGCTAAAGAAAAGAAATTCGTCACTTGTGACGGCAACTGGGCAGCGTCGAACATTGCGTACCTGTTCAGTGAGCACGCCGCCATCTACCCTATCACCCCGTCCTCGACCATGGCCGAGAACATCGATGAATGGGCAGCCGCAGGCAAGAAAAACCTCTGGGGAGAGATCGTCAAGGTAACCGAGATGCAGAGCGAGGCCGGTGCGGCCGGCGCAGTGCACGGTTCGCTCCAGGCCGGTGCGCTCACTACCACCTACACCGCTTCGCAGGGCCTCCTGCTCATGATTCCGAACATGTACAAGATCGCCGGCGAGATGCTCCCGGCCGTGTTCCACGTTTCCGCCCGCGCGCTCGCCTCGCACGCCCTCTCCATCTTCGGAGACCACCAGGACGTCATGGCCTGCCGCCAGACCGGCTTCGCCATGCTCGCCTCCGGCTCCGTCCAGGAGGCCCAGGACATGGCCGCCGTCGCGCACCTCGCCGCCATCAAGGGCAGCCTTCCGTTCCTCCACTTCTTCGACGGCTTCCGCACCTCGCACGAGATCCAGAAGATCGAACTCCTCGACGAGGACCTTCTCCGTTCGATGATCAGCACCAAGGCCCTCGAGGCTTTCCGCAAGAACGCCCTCAATCCCGAGGCCCCCGTCACCCGCGGTACCGCCCAGAACGGAGACGTCTACTTCCAGGCCGTCGAGTCCCGCAACCAGGTCTACGAAGCCATCCCTGACATCGTAGCCCGCTACATGGGCGAGATCAGCGAGGCCACCGGCCGCCAGTACCGCCCGTTCGAGTACTACGGCGACCCCGATGCCGAAAAGGTCATCGTAGCGATGGGCTCCGTCACTGAAACCATCAAGGAGACCATCGACTACCTCGCCGGACAGGGCCGCAAGTACGGTCTCGTCACCGTCCACCTCTACCGTCCTTTCTCCGAGAAGTACTTCTTCAAGGCCCTCCCGAAGAATGTAAAGAAGATCGCCGTACTCGACCGCACCAAGGAGCCCGGAGCCCTCGGAGAGCCTCTGTACCAGGACATCAAGACCGTGTTCCAGGGCTGCGAGAAGGCCCCTCTCATCGTTGGCGGACGCTACGGCCTCTCCTCCAAGGACACCTCCCCGGCACAGATCGTCGCCGTATTCGACAACCTCGAGCTGGCCGAGCCCAAGAACGGCTTCACCATCGGCATCGTCGACGACGTCACCTTCAAGTCCCTCCCCATCAAGGAAGAGATCTCCATCGTCAAGGCCGGCACCACCGAGTGCAAGTTCTACGGTCTCGGCTCTGACGGTACCGTCGGCGCCAACAAGAACACCATCAAGATCATCGGCTCCCATACCGACAAATACTGCCAGGCCTACTTCGACTACGATTCCAAGAAGTCCGGCGGTTACACCTGCTCGCACCTCCGTTTCGGCGACCTCCCGATCAAGGCCCCGTACCTCGTGTCTACCCCCGACTTCGTCGCCTGCCACGTGCCTTCGTACCTGCAGAAGTACGATGTCCTGAAGGGCATCAAAGACGGCGGCAGCCTCCTCCTCAACTCCCTCTGGGACGAGAAGGAGACCCTCGAGCGCATCCCCGACAACGTCAAGGCCATCATCGCTAAGAAGCATGTCAGCCTCTATATCATCAACGCCACCAAGATCGCTGCCGAGATCGGCCTCGGAGGACGCACCAACACCATCCTCCAGTCCGCATTCTTCAAGATCTCCGGCATCATCCCT
>JAEEGL011788379.1_pt1 | contig 27098 bp, 23 predicted proteins | sample 9134231 | NCBI WGS metagenome assembly JAEEGL01 (sample SAMN16246548, study PRJNA631951) | gut metagenome | biome: gut microbiome; feature: rumen; material: fiber-attached | host: Bos | place: Iran: Karaj | collected 2018-10 | reverse complement strand
GAGGTGAATGAGATGCTGTTAACAGAATACAATGAAGCAGAAGTAATGGAACTTTTCAAGGAAGATGGAAAGCGTGAAGAAAGAAAAGCACTAATGCCAATCATTGAAGAGAAGGACAAACAACTGTTAGAGCAACACAAACAACTGTCAGAGCAGGCTGCAATTATACAAAAGTATAAAGAGAAATACGGAGAGCTATGACATGTCGCTGAAGTGGCTCCAGTATGGTTTGATGTGCATGAGATACTCAAGCATATGACGAGAAAATAAAGTGACTATGACGTAAAGGCTGCTTAAGGAGCGATCAAATTCATATATGAATAATTGGACTCGTCGGCTTGAAAATGGAAAGGTATCTATCATTGAATTAGTGAAGTGTTTCCGCCATACAGATAGTTTATAAGAAATTTAGAAAAACTTAAAAAAGTGCACTTTTTATCGATGTTATACTATATATACACCTTGCTACAATGTGCAAAAGAAAACATAGGCACGTGGCAGGATGTGCAGATAGTATGGCTACAAGTATTTGTTTGTATTTATTTGAATGATAAAAAGAGGCTTGACTACCATGCGGAATAGAAATACGCTCCTTAGAGCAGAGCAGAGGCTAACTGCGCTCTTTTTGCGTCCTGCGGGGCGCTTGAAACTGAATACAACATTCGCGATGGATAACCGTCGGATTTGATGGGGTTACTATACCCTGTCAGGTTCGACGGTTTTTGTCATATAAAGAATAAATCACAAGGAGGCAATTTGAATGAAACAAAAAACAGGAAGGAAGTTACTGGGCTTTTTGCTCACGCTGGCGATGCTTGTCGGGCTGATGCCGGGGATGGGGCTGACGGCGTATGCAGATGACTATGACACGGAGAATGGAATCTTTGTAAATAAGGTAGACGTTACAAGAACATCGACAGGCGAAGGCTGGAGTTATGATGCCGCAACCCATACGTTAACTCTCGAAGATTACACATTTAATGGGGTCGGCATTGCACCTCCGGGTGACTCTACTGTCATTATGTGCTATCCTAAGAATATTACATTTACGATAGAACTGAAAGGTACCAATACTATAACGCAGGGAAGCTCGGAGAATAAAACCTGGTGGGGAATCTACAGCAGGTCTGATCTTGTCATCACGGGAAGCGGCACGCTTAATGTCAGTACTACGGATGGAGGAGTACGCGGCGCGGCAATCTATGGAGAAAAGAATGTTGAGATTGAAAGCGGAACTGTTTACGCGGCTTCCGGAACCGTGACCGGTACTCTACAAGGATATGGCATAGGCGGTGGAACAGACTCGATCCTTACCATTGGAGAAAACGCCAAAGTTACGCTTGTCGGACCCAAAGGCGGCACAAACGATATGGTCAAGAATTCCGTTTCCGGTATTGGCTGGACGGATGTGGACGGTACCGAGGGCAAGGAGGATATTTCGATCAACAACGATGGCAGTTTACTTGCGAAGTATAAAAAGGCGCAGTTCCCGGCCTACACCGTGACTTACAAGGTGGTGAGCGGAACATGGTCAGACGGAAAAACTGCTGACATTACGGAAAATGTCGCAGGCGGAGCGAAGCCTGACAGCGTGCCCACCGGCATGAAGGCCAGCTCCGGTTACACGGGCGGAGCCTGGGACACAGACCCGGCCAGTGCTGTCATAACGGGAGCTAAGACGTTCACCTATTCCTTCACAGCGAAGCAGGCAGCAACCGTTACCAAAGCACCTTCTGCAAAGAATCTGACCTACACAAGCTCAGCGCAGGCGCTTGTAGACGCAGGCACAGCAAGCGGCGGCACGATGCAGTACGCTCTGGGAACAAAGGATAAGGCTACAGGAGAATATACAGCTTCCATCCCTAAAGAGACTAAAGCCGGAACCTATTATGTATGGTACAAGGTAAAAGGTGATGACAACCACACTGACAGCAAAGAGGATTATGTAGCATCAACTATTAAAGATAAGATCTCAGCAACCGTAACCTTCAAGGTAGTAAACGGCTCCTGGGATAATGGAGATACTAAAGCTATAACTGTAACCAAGTCCGGATACGAGGGTGATACCTTTAAGCTTGATGAAAAAGATATTCCTAAAGTTGGAACAAAGCCAAACAGTGGTTTCAAGGCAGGAAAATGGGATGTTACTCCAAGTACATCGACAGTACTTAAAGGAGGCGAGGTTTACACTTACACCTATGCTAAGAAGGATGCAATATCAGTAACAGTAACCTTCAAGGTAGTAAACGGCAAATGGGATGATAAAACGACCAAGGCTAAGACAGTAACTCTTAAAGGTGTGGAAGGACAGGAACTTAAACTTAAAAAGGGAGATATTCCGGCAGTCGGCTCACTGCCAAACAGCGGCTATAAAAAAGGCAGCTGGGATAAGACTCCGGGCACTTCTGCAGTAATCAAAGAGAATATTACATATACCTACACATATGCCAAAGCAGCTACAGAGGCAGCCAAAGTAACCAAGGCGCCTACAGCCAAGAAGCTCACCTATAACGGTAAGAATCAGACGCTTGTAAATGCAGGAAAAGCAAGTAACGGCACAATGCACTATGCAGTGACCACGAGCAACACAGCTCCCAAGACTGGTGCATATAAGACATCAATCCCCGAAGGAAAAAAAGTAGGAACCTACTATGTATGGTACAAGGCAAAAGGAAAGACAGGATACAAAGACTCTGGTGTCAAGAGGGTAAAGGTTACTATCGCCAAGAAAACTGCTGCGATATATGGCTTTAACACATCCTTTAAGTGCACACAGACCAAAGGAAAAGCAGTTATAAGCTGGACCAAGCAGAGCAATGTGGCTAAGGTCGATGCATATGTAACCTACTGCGGAACCAAGTATCCCACAACCCCGATCACAACGAAGAAAAATGCTGTCACAATAACTAAGATAAATGGCAAGAAGATTGATCAGACAAAGGTCTTTAAAATCTATCTTGTTGGGTATGATAGTAGTGGCAAGAAAGTCGGGAAGACAATTACAGCTCATTTTGTGGGAAAAGACAGCAAGAATTATACCAATGTAAAATCCTTCACATTAAATAAATCGGAAGTGACAATAAAGAAAGGAAAGAGCACTATACTTAGGAAATCTACGATTAAGCCTGAGAATACAAAAAAGAAACAGATTTCGGATTCTCATGCATCAGAGCTGCGTTTCAAAACCACCAATCCCAAGATCGCCACGGTGGATAAAAACGGCAAGATCACAGGTGTAGCTGCAGGCTCGTGTACTGTATACGCATACGCAAGAAATGGACTTTCCAGGAAAGTCAAAGTGACAATAACCACAAAATAATCCATAAGTATTCATGCAGGGGCGGCCGAAAGGCCGCCTCTTTATTAACCCACTATTTCCACAAAATGTTTGTAAGGGCGTTTGGGGATAGTCTATAATTGTAAAAGGACAGAGGCTTATCAGTTAAGATGAATGAGGGGGTAGATATATGAAGAGAAAAAGTATTATTAATTTGTTCCTGGCCGCAGCTCTGGCAGCATCGATGCTTACAGGATGCGGGGGCACAGCTGATAAGACACCGGAAGGAGCAGGGGGAAGCGGTCAGACCGGGACGTCATCTGATCCGGCACAAGAACCCGGAGCAGGTGAGGCTGCTGAAGGCGCAGGCGGCAATACAGCTTCCGGCGACAGCAATGCAGCACAGGAGAGCGGGGCATCTGAGTCTGCAGGTGACGCCTTTGCGGCGAGTGCAGGAATTGACAGCCCCGACTCATCTATTGGCGAGTGGTCATATATGTGCACTATCTCTACTTCAGAGGATGATGAAAGCAGCTATGAGTATGTCACCATGTACGGAGATGACATGTGCCCGGAGGCTTCTGTCAAGATCCGCAAGGACGGGGATAAATACCTTGCCGATTACAAATTCCAGGAGTATGAGTACAACGCCATGATATACGGCGGTGAACTTAAGTACAGTGACGGTGCGCCATATGCTGATGCAGGGGACAGAAAATGGCACTTTAAGATGGAAGATCCCTTTGCAGATGAAGACGACAATGCAACACGCGAATATATGTTTTCGATGAAGGATGAGGATACACTTGAGGTGGCGGTTGAGTATACAAGTGCGCCTGATGATGAGTACAAGTATCACTCCGTCAGCAAAAACCTCTTCCTCAGAAAGGATTCACCGGCATTTGAGAATATTGAAGAGCTCAGGTATTTTGATACAGTCACAGTCTCAACTACAGAGGATCTTCTTAACAGCATTAAAAACAACCGCAAGATAATCGTAGAGGCAGGAACCTACAATTTTACGACCTGTGACAGGAAAAAGATATCGAACAGCCTTATCACGGACAATTACGGCACCCTTTCCGTCGATGGTGTTTCAAACCTTGGCATAGAGGCTGCTGATGGAGCAGACGTACAGTTCTGTATTGATGAGCCCTATGATCCGGTTCTTTCCTTTAATAATGGAGGAAATATTACTCTGCGAGGAATTACCTGCGGACATACGGTTGAACCGGGCTACTGCAGTGGAAGTGTACTGTATTTTAGCAGCATGGCAGGGGTTGATATAGATAAATGCAAGCTTTATGGGAGCGGCACCTATGGCGTTGAGGCTATGTACACAAGCAGGATCAATGTAAGGAATACGGATATCTACGAATGCACCTATGGTCTTGTAAGTCTTACCAACTGCTCGGTTGCATCATTTAACAACTGCACTATGCGCGACAGTAGCGACCTCTCAATGATATATATAAACAGCACTTATGACGTTCTCTTTGAGAACTGCACCTTCAGCAATAACAGGGCAGACGCCTATGACAGCTGCTACTTTGTTGAGCTTGGCGAGTATGACCGCGCCACCTTCAGAAACTGCGTATTTAACAACAACAAGTTCAACGCCTTCTCCAACAAGGAAGTCACAATGGAGAACTGCACCTCTGACAACAACCAGGCAGGATTTTCAGATATCCTCAAGGCTTACAGCAGCGGAGCAGTACCTGATAAAAAAGCTATTCAGGATGCCTATGATGCCGCTAAAAAGAGGCAGGAGGAGATAGATAACAAGTTCCAGAACGACACACTTATGGATCAGCAGACCATGAATCAGCTCGCCTATGAGGAATACACCCTCTGGGACGGACTGATCAACGCCATCTGGACCTACTTAAATGACAACCTTGAAGAGGATAAGATGACAGCACTGACCGAGGAGCAGCAGAAGTGGATCCGCGATAAAGAGGCCTCGATGAAGTCAGCAGGAGCTGACTTTGAGGGAGGCTCAATGCAGCCCATGATCGAGTACGGAACCGGAGCTTCCCTGACTCAGAAGAGAGTCGAAGAACTCATGAATCAGTATGTAGAAAACTGATGATCTATAATTACAGTTCGGGTTTCCCTTAAGTGTTTTTCTTTGCACTAACGGGCTTTGGATGGTAATATAATATGAATCGTGCTTTTGTCAGGCGACTCACGAGAAAAGCAACAATAAAGGAAGGGGAGGAGTATTATGAGTACAGATCGTTATTCAAGTCCGCTGTCGGAGAGATATGCAAGCAAGGAGATGCAGTATATCTTTTCCCAGGACATGAAGTTCAGGACATGGAGGAAGCTGTGGATCGCACTGGCTGAGATTGAGAAGGAGCTGGGGCTTAACATAACACAGGAGCAGATCGATGAGCTCAAGGAGCACATGGATGATATCAACTATGATGTTGCGAGAGCAAGGGAGAAGGAAGTAAGGCATGATGTCATGAGTCATGTTTATGCTTACGGCCAGCAGTGCCCCAAGGCCAAGGGCATCATCCACCTTGGCGCGACAAGCTGTTATGTCGGCGACAATACCGATATCATCATCATGACTGAGGGACTTAGACTCATAAGGAAAAAACTTGTGAACGTTATCGCCGAGCTCTCCAAGTTCGCAGATAAGTACAAGGACCAGCCTACACTCGGATTTACCCATTTCCAGCCGGCACAGCCGACAACAGTCGGCAAAAGGGCGTGCCTGTGGCTCCAGGATTTTACGATAGACCTTGAGGACCTTGATTACTGCCTCGACAACATGAAGCTTCTTGGATCAAAAGGCACAACGGGAACCCAGGCTTCTTTCCTTGAGCTCTTTGACGGTGACCTTTCAAAGGTCGACAGGCTTGATCCGATGCTGGCAGATAAGATGGGCTTTAAGGGCTGCATGGCAGTTTCCGGCCAGACCTACAGCCGCAAGATAGATATGAAGGTCATAAACGTACTTGCGGGAATATGCTCCTCTGCTACCAAGATGGCGCAGGATATAAGGCTTCTTCAGCATTTAAAAGAGGTTGAGGAGCCGTTTGAAAAGAGCCAGATCGGTTCGTCCGCTATGGCATATAAGAGAAATCCCATGAGAAGTGAGAGGATATGTTCACTTTCAAGATACGTTATCGTTGATATGTTGAACCCCGCCATAACTGAGGTATCCCAGTGGTTTGAGAGAACGCTCGATGACTCTGCCAACAAGAGACTTTCTATCCCTGAGGGATTTCTTGCGACAGACGGAGTTCTTGATCTGTGCCTGAATGTTGTTGACGGACTTGTGGTATATCCCAAGGTTATAGAAAAGCACATGATGGCTGAGCTGCCGTTTATGGCTACAGAGAATATCATGATGGATGCTGTCAAGGCAGGCGGCGACAGACAGGAGCTTCACGAGAGGATAAGAGAGCTCTCGATGGAGGCAGGAAGAAACATCAAGGTGGAGGGCGCAGACAACAATCTCCTTGAGCTGATCGCGGCAGACCCTGCATTCCACTTAAGCCTTAATGACCTCAAGGCATCAATGGATCCTGCAAAGTATGTCGGATGCAGCGCACATCAGGTTGAGAAGTTTATCAGGGAAGTTGTAAGCCCTATTCTTGAGGCAAACAGCGACTGCCTCGGAGTTACTGCGGAGATCAATGTATGAAGATAAGTGAGATATTTAAGAATAAAGAAGTTACTTTGTCCTTTGAGGTGTTCCCTCCAAAGACCGACGCCGGATATGAGGCAGTGGAAAAAGCTGCGGCGCAGATCGCGGCTCTGTCCCCTGACTTCATGAGCGTGACCTACGGAGCGGGTGGCGGCACCAGCAAGAATACCGCAAGTATCGCTGCCGGCCTTCAGGACAAGTACGGAGTGTGCGTCCTTGCCCACCTTACCTGTGTATCTTCCACGAGGGAAACAGTAAGGAAAATGATAACAGAGTATAAGAGCCGGGGCATTGAGAACATAATGGCGCTTCGCGGTGATATTCCCCGGGAGGGAAGGGTATGCTTTGATTACGACCATGCGACAGATCTCATTTATGACATCAAGTCTGTTGATGACAGTTTCTGCATCGGCGGAGCATGCTATCCTGAGGGGCACGTGGAATGTGAAAGACAGTCTGAGGACATCGAGCATCTGAAGGAAAAAGTCGATGCGGGATGCGACTTTCTGACTACCCAGATGTTTTTTGACAACTCAACGCTCTATCAGTTCCTGTACAGGATAAGGGAAAAAGGCATCGAGGTTCCGGTGGTTCCGGGTATCATGCCCATAACAAACACAAAGCAGGTTGCAAGAAGCATTGCTCTTTCGGGATCTACCATTCCGCAGAAGATGAAGATCATGGTTGACAGATTTGCTGATGACCCCGAGAAACTCAAAGAGGCAGGAATCATCTATGCCTGCGATCAGATCATTGACCTGATCTCCAACGGAGTCAGCCACATCCATGTTTATTCGATGAACAAGCCGGACATCGCCGAGGGCATCATGCGCAACCTCGCAACGATCATCCGATGACAGATGCTATAAATGGAGAAATGAGATGAACGATAACCAAAACATAAACAATGCCATATCCGAGGAGGACTTCAGATATTCTCAGGATGTCATAAAAAAGCTCTCGGACTATTTTGATGCCAAGGTGGTGGGACAGCAGAGACTTAAGTTCTCTCTGATAAGCGCTATCCTGGCAGACGGACACATCCTGATAGAATCGGTTCCGGGGCTTGCCAAGACAACTGCGGCCAAGGCCATATCAGATGCCGTCGACGGCAAGTTTGCAAGGATACAGTGCACACCGGATCTGCTCCCCGGCGATATCATAGGAACCCAGATCTACAATCAGGCTACAGGCAAGTTTGAGAATATCCTTGGTCCGGTTTTTGCCAACTTCGTTCTGCTCGATGAGGTCAACAGGTCAAGTGCCAAGACCCAGTCCGCAATGCTTGAAGCCATGCAGGAGAAGCAGGTCACCATCGGCGGCAGAAGCTACCGCATGCCCGAGGATATATTTATAGTCATCGCGACCCAGAACCCGATCGAGCAGGAGGGCACATATCCTCTCTCGGAAGCCCAGACTGACAGATTCATGATAAAAGAGGTCATAACCTATCCGACAGCAGGTGAAGAAGTCGAGATCTTAAGCCGCATGGAGACCGGTGCCATTTCACGGATTGATCCGCCGGTTCTTGCGATAAAGGACGTTGATAAAGTTCAGGACATTGTTGAAAAAGTGTACATGGACGAGGCAATCAAGTGGTACATATCAAGTATAGTTGTAGCTTCAAGGCGCACTGCCCAGATACAGAACCTGGATATCCTTAGGTACGTCCGCATCGGAGCAAGCCCGAGAGCCTCGATCGCGTTCCTTAAGATGGCTAAGGCAGCAGCTCTTTTGCAGGGCAGAACCTATGTGACTCCCGAGGATGTCAAGCAGGTAAGCCATCAGGTGCTGCGCCACAGGATCGGACTCAACTACTCCGCTGTTGCCGACAACGTGCCGGTGGAGGCAGTTATCGATGCAATTGTTAATTCAGTAAAGGCGCCGTAATGATGATTGATTATGAGTATCTGTCCAGGATAAGAAGGGCAGTGGCTCTTTATACCAAGAGAAAGACTTCAAATATCTTAGATGGTGATTTCCACTCCCTCCACAGGGGAAGGAGCATGGAGTTTGACGACCTCAAGGAATATGCCTACGGCGATGATGTTCACGATATTGACTGGAAGTCCTCATCCCGCATGGGCACTATTCTTGTGCGCAGATATATGACAGACAGAAGGCACAATGTAATGTTTATCTGTGACAGGGGACCGGGGCTTCTTGGAGATACCACAAGAGGAGAGAACAAGTGCCGTCTTATCTCCATGGCGTTTGGTACTGTCGCGTATCTCTGCGGAAGGAACGGGGCAGACGTTGCGATAGCATACCCCGGAGAGCGCAGCGCCACCGTGAGTCTCTTTAAATCGGGATCGGATCATCTTGAGAGACTGATGTATGACTATGCGCAGCGCGGAGCAACAGAGTGCGGATACAGCCTTACGGATACTGTAAAAGAGGTACTCGACACCATACATAAGAGGATGATCATCTTTATAATGACCGATATGGAGGGACTTTCAAAGCTTGACGAGGGTATTGTCAGCAGCATCACAAGAGAGCATGATCTCTTTGTCGTAAATATTGATGACGCGTATCTTACAGGTGACAATGTTTTTGACAGTGAGAGGAGCCGCTATGAGAGGTTCTTTTTATCACACAGCAGAAGGCTCCATCAGGAGGAAGTGAGGATCAGAAGCAGTATCCTTGAAAATACTAGTGAGATATTAAAGCGCAACAAGGCTGTGATGTGCACCATCTCCTGTGAGGAGGAGATCATCGACAGCACCATATCGCTTTTTGAAAGGTACAGAAATGGTAACTTCGGTTAAATTACAGGATGTGTTTGAATACAGCTGGTGGGTTTATCTTGCCTTTGCCATCCTGCTTCTTTTCGCACTTGGGCTGATCATCTTCTCAGTCGCAAAGGCAGCGCCATATCTTAAGAAACAGAAAAAGATTCCTTCGGTGGCAAGGAAAGTCGCACTTACCCCGGGAATGCTTCTTGCCCTCAAGAACCAGTATGTATCCAGGGTTCAGGAGATCATAAACGGATATAAGGGCGGCGGTGTCAGCAAGAGAGAGGGCTATCAGCAGCTTAGCCTTGTGATAAGGAGCTTTGTCCATGAGGTCACAGGTATAAACGTTGAGAACTATACCATCAAGGAAGTCCGGGCAATGGGCATACGAAAGCTGGATCTTTTGATGGAAGAATATTATGTGCCGGAATTTGCGGAGGATGAAAAGGCAAAGGACAAAGATCTTGAGAAGTCCTGCGTATCGGCAATGGGAGTGATAAGATCATGGAGTTGATGTACAAAGAGGTGGTCGTCGCCGGAGGATGTGTACTTGCGGCAGCTCTTTTGATACTGGTCATTGTATACAGGAAAAGCAAATACGAATTTGCGGGAGGAACCAAGGCCGCAAATACTATGAGAATCCGATCCACAGACCTTTACAGGAAGCTTACTGTAAGGTATTTTGCGCTCTCAGCCCTTATGATAACCTCGATAATAGGCGCGATAGGATCGGCTGTTGTCCTTGCAGCAAGGCCATTCAAGACTTCCGATGTTGTGAGCGGAGTAAGGAAAAGAGATATCATGCTCTGCCTCGATGTGTCATATTCGCTCTACGACCTCAACTCGGAGATCACTGACTATCTCAAGGGTGTTGTGTCAGGCCTTGAGGGCGACAGGTTCGGAGTGAGCATCTTCAACACTTCGTCCGTTACCTATGTTCCGCTTACTGACGACTATGACTATATTATTGATCGTCTGGATGAGCTCAACGAGTATTTCGCCATGCAGAAGGAATACTTTGAGAACTACTACACTGTCTACGACGATGAGAGGCTTATTCCTGACGATATGATTGACAGGTACAGAGAGCTTACCGACAGGCTTGACTACTTTGAGGCCGGGACCCTTTACGACAACTGGTACAGGGGATCTTCTCTTATCGGGGAAGGACTTGGGACTGCACTTTACTCTTTTCCCTATCTTAATGATTCTGAGAGGACAAGGGTCATCATCATGTCTACGGACAACGAGCTCAATGCCTTTGGAAAAGAGGTGCTGAACCTTCAGGAAGCATCGGATTACTGCAGGAAGAACAAAGTAACTGTTTTTGGCATCTTCCCTTCGGAGGAGAAATTCTACGAGCCGGATATGTATGACTATTCATCCTGCCTTGCGGGATTTAAATCTGCTGTCGAGAATACCGGCGGCAAGTTTTACATAAGGACCAGATCCCAGTCGGTATCTGAGATTGTAAAAGACATTCAGAAGCAGGAAGCGATGTTGATCAAGGTCGTAATGACCAGACAGACCCAGGATCTTCCGGAGATTCCGTTTATAATTCTGATAATATGCCTTGCGATTGGATGCACGGCAGGATTGGTACTGCAGAAATGACTTTTAAACCTATTTTTTCAATCGGAATAATGCTGGTGGCATTTGGCGCATTTTTCGCGATGACAGCTTTTTTTGTCATCAGGAACAGATCTTCGCGCTCAGACAGGTTTTTTACGCTGCTGCGGATGTCTGTTATCTATGTGCTCGCGCTCATCATAGGTCTTAGACCGGTTATGGTCGAGACCAAGTACGAGTTTGCCACCAAGAACCTCGACGTACTCTTTGTTGTGGACAACACCATAAGCATGTGGGCGCAGGACTACAACGGCAGGAAGGAGAGGATGAAGGGGGTTGTGAGTGACGCACGTATTATCATCGATGAGCTTGCCGGAAGTAACTTCGGACTCGTAACCTTTGATGACACTTCACATGTGCTGTCTCCGTTTACTCAGGATATGCAGTATATCAAGGATCTTTTTGACACCTTCAGGTCACCTGACAGCTACTATGCCAGGGGGAGCGATCTGTCCAAGCCTTATCAGGACGTCGAGGCGCTTTTATTATCCTCAAGCAGGAAGGAGAACCGCAAGACAATTGTCTTTTACATGAGTGACGGAGAGATCACCAACGGCAAGGAACTTCGGGACTACTCTGAGCTGGCCCAGTACATAGATGCAGGGGCTGTGCTTGGATATGGCACGGCAACGGGCGGAAGGATGAGCGACGCCTACGGCTACGACTATGTCTACGATTACAACTCGCACGAGGATGCCATATCAAAGATTGACGAGACCAACCTTAAGAAGATCGCTGATGATCTTGCGCTTACATACATGAATATGAACAGCGGTAACACCGCGCTTCGCGGGGCTGTTGATGTCATTAAGGAGAGCAGTAAGACCGTCATAGAGACAGGTGAAGGCGCGGAGATACACAACGACATCTATTACTACTTTGCGATCCCGCTGGCAATTATGCTTTTGTTTGAACTTGTTCTTATTGTTAGAAGAGGGAGGATTTGAGAATGAAGAAGATTCCTCTGAGACTGTATTTTATTGCGATAATGGGCGTTTTGTTTCTTACCCTTTCAGCTATGCTGCTGTACCGCCTTTTAGTCAATCACGACTTTGTTATAAGGTACAGACAGGGAGAGATAGAGGTGGCAGGGGAGGAGAAGCTTCTTGAATTTAATTTCCCTGAGAGCTACGTCCCCTACTACAATCTCGGAAACGCTGCCTATAAAAACGGCGATTATAATTCTGCAATCTCTTACTACAACGAGGCGCTTGGCATGCACCCGGGTGAAGGTAAGGACTGCATGATAAGGATAAACCTCGCTCTTGCTCTCTGCAGGACGATCAATTTCTACAACCTTGATTCACAGGAAAAGATAGATACAGCTCTTTTCATCCTGTACAAGGCAAGGGACGTACTGACTGAGAACGGCTGCGCGTCACCTGAGGGAAGTGATGGGCACAATGCAGATGCCCAGCAGCTCAAGGAGGACATCGACAGGATGATCGAGATGCTCAAGAACCCTGAGCAGGGCAGCAGTATGTCTGACTCAGAGCAGCAGGACGACAGCGAGGATTCGGACGGCGGTTCATCCGGAAGTGACAGACAGCCTTCCGACAGGGAGAAGAAGATACAGGGAGAACTAGAAGGCAATAAGAAGAATGCTCTTGAGGACAGGAAGGAAACTCAGGGCAATCTTGACAAGTGGTCAGATCACGTCGGCGGCAATGGGGATGAGGACGGATCTGGCGATGGGGAAGGCGCCGGAGGACAGGCAACAAGTCCCTGGTAAGATGAGGGTAATATTTCTGCTTTAGGGGAAGCAAAGGAGTATGAAAAAAGTTAAATGGACAATGCACCAGGCGATTCTGCTCCTGGTTACAGGGTGTACGCTTTTTGCGATCATAGCGCAGACTGTTGCCTTTGAGGTCATCTCGAGGCAGCAGATCCGCAGGGAGAGTCTTCTTAGCAATGACGAGACTCTCCAGCGCATGGAAGCGGAGCTCAATTCTTATATTCACAATCTGGTCGTCAAGATGCAGACTATCTATACCGAGACTGATATGGTACGCGACATGCGGAGAGTCCCGTCAGACCGCAAAAAGCTGCTTGACCACTACTGGGTGGCAGCGCACTTCGCAAATGGCAGGTTTGATGTATCCGATCAGCTCTTTGCCATGTATATCTATGACAATGACGATCATCTGGTCAGCTCCTGGAGAAGGCAGCCCAACAAATTTCCTTATAACCTCTATGATACCGATATGTATGTGAACATATCCCATCTGAAGAGCTACATGCAATCGGATGACTTTGCGGTCATGCTCTCGGGTTATCACAATGAGATCTCAGATCAGGATATCATCCGCTTCTGTCTCAAGCTTCATACTTATGATGACGACAGGACCCAGTTCGGATACCTTATCTGTGATTTTAATACCTTTAACATTTCTGAGATTATGAGCAAATACATTTCTTCGAGGGATGTGTATGTGTGGCTTCAGCCAAAGGGGGATTCGGCGATCGCCCAGGTTGGAAACACCACAAAGGAGGAGAGCAGGATCTTTTCTGAACTCTCCAAGTACATTGCGACTTCTGCTGCAACCTTTCCCGAACTTAAGGATGAGTACGGATCTTTTTATCTGAACAGCAGAGCCTCCCTGAAGTACAATCTCAATATTGTCATGCTCACACCCCAGTCTCTGATGCTTCATACCCAGAGCGCGCTGGCAAGAACGATGATTGTGATCGCGGCGGTGATAATCCTCCTTACTCTTCTTGTGGGAACACTGATATCCGGGTTTATTTATAAACCTGTCGGCGAACTCTCAAACACGATCATTCAGATCAAAAACGGAAACACGGAGCTCAGGGCAAAGACCGACGGTTGGAGCGAAGAGATCAGGGTCATGGGCGAGGAGTTCAACGAGATGCTCGACCGTATACAGAAGATGGTCGAGGAGGAGTACGAGGCCAAGGTATTGATGGAGCGCACCCAGTATAAGGTTCTGCAGGCCCAGATCAATCCTCACTTTCTCTATAACACTCTCGACACCATGAGCGGAATAGCGGCATCCCAGAACTGCACACTGGTGAGCGGACTGTGTCAGTCTCTTTCAGCGATATTCAGGTACAGCCTTGATATCTCCGATACCCAGTCCACACTTCAGCAGGAGATGGCTCATGTTCGCAATTTCCTTTATGTAATGGATGTAAGAAATGGAAATTCCGTAAAGTATACCTACAAGATAGAATCTGATACTCTGATGGACAGGATACCGAGGATCACTCTTCAGCCTATAGTCGAGAATGCGCTTCAGCACGGGCTCAGGCAGACAAGGCGCAAGGACAAAGAGCTTATTATATCAGCCAGACACAGAGATGATAAGCTTGTCATCGAGATAAAAGACAATGGAGCCGGGATGGATGCAGAAGCCATGAATGAGCAGCTTGAAAAGGCGGATCTCGGAAAGATAGAGATGGGTAGATCCATCGGTATCATGAATGTAAATGCCAGGATAAAGAATGTTTATGGAAAAGACTACGGCATACACTATGAAAGCAGTGCAGATGAGGGGACAAGCGCTGTGCTGATGCTGCCTGTGGTAAATGAGGAAAGAGCAAATGAAATATAAAGTATTGTCCGCGGATGATGAACTGTGGAGCCGTGAGAATATAAGAAGGATGCTTGCCTGGGAGGACTATTCGATAGAATTCCTTGAGCCTGCCTGCGACGGCGAAGAGGTGCTCGAGAGGATTCCAAAGGAAAAACCGGACATAGTTATAACTGATATAAACATGCCGTTCCTGAGCGGGCTTGAGCTTCTGGATAAAATACACAGTCAGTTTCCAGATATCATAACGCTTGCAGTCAGCGGCTACGATGATTTTGAGAAGGTCAAGGGTGTCTTTATGTCCGGAGGCATCGACTACCTGCTCAAGCCTGTCAGCAAGGAACAGCTCGTTGACTCGCTGAGCAAGGCTCTCAAGACACTTGAGGAGAGAGAGGCGGAAAATGCAAGGAAGGAGGACTTCAGGCAGCAGGAGACCTATATATCCTCATTCCTTGAGGATGATGAGTTTTCATCTCTTTTGAACGGCAAGCTGTTCAGGGCAGGAGGGGAGATCCATGTTCCGAGTACAAGGGTTTTCTCTGAGATATCAACCATACTTGTCAAGTTCCATGACGTGGATATACTTAAGCAGAGCTTTGGCAGGGATGTGCTCAGGATGTCCTGCGAGCTCAAGGAGAAGCTCAGGCAGATCATCGAAAATGACAGGGCTACTGTCTTTAACTACACAGACAAGGTCAATGAGTTCATTGTTGAACTGAATGAAACTCCGGGGAGGCTTCGGTATATCGCAGACCGGATCCTGGCACAGTTTCCGATTGAGGAGCAGGGACCTGTAACGGTAGTGATCCACGACAGGACGACTTCACTTGATGACATCGCCTCAGTATACAGAGAGATGATCGCTGCTCTTGTCACAAGACCTTTTTCGCATGAACACTGCATAGTTATGTGCAGCGGAGGAAGGAGAAACTCAGAAGTCCACGACAGGTACTCGGGGAGGATAGAAGCTTCGATAAATGAGGGACTTGGGAGTGGAGATACCCAGGCTGTCAGGAATCTTATCTTTGACAGTGCAGGTCTTAAAAAATGTGATGTATCAGGATGGAGCCTTTTTGAGGTGACCCAGTTTACCACAAGGATAATCAATGCGATCATTGAGGCAGACAAGGCGGCTGACAGCAGGGCATATGAGGAAGTTCAGGACGCCATAAATTACGGACTCAAATCCCTTAATAAAGAGATGATCCTGAGCAATATAGAACTTGCCCTTAAGATAGCAGCAGGACCCGGGGCGGCAGAGGTAAGCAGTATAGACCAGCAGGTCGAGAGCGTCCATGACTATATCGGTACTCATTATATGGAACATCTATCCCTCTCTGGTCTTGCAGACCAGTTCTATGTGGAGCCAAGCTATCTGTCGAGGAAGTTCTCTTCAAGGTACAACGAGACCATCACTTCCTTCATAACGCGCTGCCGCATGGACAGGGCCAAAGAGCTCATGGAGGATGAGGACAACAAGCTGGAATCGATATCGTTCGAGGTCGGCTACGACGACTACAACTATTTCAGCAGAGTATTCCGCCGTTTCGAGGGAGTGAGCCCCAGCGAATACAGAAAGGATATAATTTCAAAATTGTACAACTGACTTTTTCTAAATTGTGCTAATAGGTAGAAGATGTGAATTGATAAAATGTAACTGTTCAAAGCGGTAGCTGCGGACAGTTACTTTTTTGTAAAGGAAGTTGAAGGTGCCATAGCTGCAAGGTGCGATCGACTTTTATGTAAGTACAGGAGGAGTTACAGGTGATTGATCATAAAAAGGTCACAGCATTTCTGGCGGCTGTGGGGATGGCCGCCATTGTGATCCTTACAGGGTGCGGGGCAGAGAAAAAGGTTGCAATCGATACGACAGATGGGGTCACAGAGATACTTGATTATGTGACCGTCGAGTTTGATGGCAAGAACGGTGAGGGAACCGCCTTCGTAAATGTGGATTACAACGGACTTGAGACTGAGATGGTGGGCGGTGAAGAGAATGTTAAGGATTTGGATGAGATGGAAGATCTCTCCACACTCACGAAGTACATCAATGCAGTCTCTTCAATAAACTTAAGCATCGACAAGAACTCGGAGCTGTCCAATGGGGATCAGGTGACGGTTTCAGTGTCTTTTGACCACGCTGCGGCAGAGGCCGCGGGAGTGGTGTTTGGGGATACATCCAGCAAGGTATTTGAAGTAAAGGGACTTAAGCGTTAGAGCGGTATCTGATCGCATTCGTGGATGGCACGGATCGATAAACATATTTTTTCAATATCTTAAGGAGGGTAAAGGTTCTATGAAAAAGAGAAGTAAAAGATTGGGAGCGTTACTTATGGCAGGTATAATGTCTGCATCACTGCTTGCCGGATGCGGCAGCTCAGGCGCAGATTCAGCTGCAGGTTCCGGATCGGGCTCAGGGTCAGGCTCAGCATCATCTGATATAAAGATCGGTGTGTCAATCTGGAGTTCTACAGACGTTCTCGGAAGTCAGTGCAAGAAGATCGTTGATAAGGCTGCCAAGGCAAACGGAGTCGAAGTACAGTATGTAGATCAGGGGCACGTTTCAGAGCAGGTTACAGCATCTGTTGAGCAGCTCTGCGCAGCAGGCTGCAAGGGTATCATCATCTGCAATTCGGCTGATTCCGAGATGACATCCGCAATCAATACATGTACAGAACACGGTGTTTATATCGCGCAGTTCTTCCGTATCATTTCCAAAGAAAACAGCCCGGAAGTTTACAACACAGCTTGCAATTCTAAGTACTATGTAGGTGCGGTTCACGAGGATGAGGTTACAAACGGACATACACTGGTAAATCTTCTTCTTGAGAACGGCGACAGGAATATCGGACTTGAGGCATGGACAGTTGGTGATGCTACATTCCAGCTCAGATGGCAGGGCTATCAGCAGGCAATTGATGAGTGGAACGCTTCTCATCCCGATGATCAGGCAACGATCACAGAGCCTGTATATGCAAACACTTCTTCAGAAGAAGGTGCTGCAGCAGCAATGTCACTCTACAACTCCAATCCGGGAATGGATGCGCTCATCGTTGCAGGTGGCGGCGGAGATCCTCTCGTAGGTTCAATCGGAGCTTATGCAAATGAAGGTCTTACAGGCAAGATCGATGTTGTATCAACAGACTTCCTTGATGACCTCGCTGATCAGCTTAAGAGCGGCGGAATGTTTGCTGAGTCAGGCGGACACTTCTGTGATCCTCTGTTCGCATTCTTCCTTGTTCTCAATGCAGTAAAGGGCAATTATGTAAAAGAAGAAGGCACATTCGGCTATGAGATCCTCTTCCCATATCTGTATGTATCATCTCCTGATGACTATGCAAACTATGAGAAATACTTCGTAAGTGATGATCCTTACACTGACGAAGAGATGGTTGAGATGGCTGGCTACAGCTTTGATGAGCTCAACAAGGCAGCTTCTAACCTTTCAATTGATGACGTTATTTCTCGTCACAGCAACTAATATAAAATCATGAATCTGATACACCGTATCTCCCGCCATCCGGGAGATACGGCTTATCTTTAAAAGGGGAAGAATTCAATGAGTAAGTTTCAAAAATTCAGACAGAGCCAGTGGTACGGTATGCTGCTTCTGTTCCTGATAGCTTTTATTTTCTGGGCATTTTTTAAGGCACTTGCCCCCCAGACCTTTGGTGATTTTAACAAACTGAGGACCTATTTAAAGACTGCCCTCTACTATGCAGTAGGTGGATGCGGACTGTATTTTATCTGCGTAATGGGTCCCTTTGATATGAGTGTCGGCGCAAACATCGTATTATCTTCGGTGCTTGCGGTAAATATGAGCGAACGTTTCGGCTATGCGGGACTTCTGCTGGCACCTATGATCAGCGGTGTGCTGGTGGGACTTCTCAACGGACTTGTATATATAAAACTGAGAATTTCATCTCTGATCGTAACTGCAGGACTTTCACTTGTTTACGAGGCGCTGTCTATCTTTGCAACCAACGGCAAAGAGGCAATTCTTGCTACGCAGTACAGAGCCTTCGGCGATTATCCGTGGAACCTTGTTCTTGCGCTTCTTGCATTTTTCCTGTGCGGTTTCATTCTCAAATACACCAAGATAGGAACCTACACCTATGCCATCGGATCCAACGAAGTAGTTGCCAAGAACATGGGCGTGGATGTTGAGAAATACAAGGTCGTGGCATTCGTTCTCTGCGGTTTCTTTGTCGGAGTTGAATCCATTCTTACAATATCCTACGGAACATCTATGACGAGTGCATCCAATCTTCAGTCAATGAGCCGAAACTTCCCTCCGCTTATGGGAACGTTCTTTGGCCTTGCCTTTAAGAAATACGGACATCCTGTTATTGCCATCGTGGTCGGTGAATTCATCATACAGCTCCTTTTCCAGGGCTTCGTGGCACTCGGAGCACCTACTACTGTGCAGAACATCGTGACCGGTATTGTGCTTCTTGCAATCGTAACAATGACCATCAAGCCTGTTAAGGGCGCTGTTGTTAAATAAGGGGGAAAGACATGAGCGAAGTATTACTACATGCCGAAAAGATAGACAAGAATTTCGGCGTAACCCATGCCGTTGATCATGTCACTCTCGACTTCTACAAGGGAGAAGTACATGCACTTATCGGCGAGAACGGGTCAGGCAAATCCACTTTTACATCCTGTCTTACGGGGATTTATCACAAGGACACAGGAACATTTACACTAAACGGAAAAGAGGTACATGCCAGGAATCAGGTCGACGGCAACTATCAGGGAGTTGCGATCATCGTACAGGAGATCGGAACCCTCTCCGGGCTGACCGTGGCTGAGAATATCTTTTTGGGAAAAGAAAAAGAATTTACTAAGATGTGTGTAAAGAACACTGGGGCAATGAACAGAAAAGCTCAGGAGCTTCTGGATTCATACGGCTTTAACTATATCAAGGCAACAGATGTCATCGACAAATACAACTTTGAGGACAGAAAGCTCATTGAGATTGTCAAGGCAACGCACTTTAAACCGCAGATTCTGGTGGTTGATGAGACCACAACAGCCCTTGGAGAGAAGGGGCGTAAAGAGCTCTTTAAAGTCATGAAGCAGACCAGGGATGATGGCAGATGTGTAATCTTCATATCCCATGACCTGGACGAAGTCATTGAGCAGTCAGACAGTATAAGTGTCCTCAGAGACGGAGTCCTGATCGATACGGTAAAGAGCTCCGATGTAACGACAGATGACCTCAAGAAGCTCATGGTAGGACGTGAGATGAGCAACAACTACTACCGCGCGGACTATGATGAGAAGGTTTCGGATGAAGTTGTACTAAGGGGTGAGAATCTCTCTGTTCCCGGTGAGATAGAGGACTTTAGTATCGAACTTCACAAGGGTGAGATAATAGGAATCGGAGGACTTTCCGAGTGCGGTATGCATGAGGTTGGAAAGGCCCTCTTTGGGGCATCCTATGACCGCAAGGGAAGTGTTACTCTAGCCGACGGGACAAAGATAAATGATATCAAGACTGCAATTGATCACAGCATAGCTTATGCGTCCAAGGACAGAGATAATGAGTCACTCGTGATCAACGACACCATTCAGGACAATATATGCCTGCCGTCACTTGAGGATCTCAAAAAGAATCACATACTTCATGCTAAAGATGAGAGAGCTTTTGCCGAGAAGTACGCGAATCAGATGAGCACCAAGATGGAGGGCGTGCACCAGTTTATGAGTGCTCTTTCCGGAGGTAACAAACAGAAGGTGGTTCTGGCCAGATGGATCGGCAAGGACTCGGACATAATAATCCTTGATTCCCCTACCCGTGGTATCGATGTAAAGGTTAAGGCTGATATCTATCAGATGATGGACAAAATGAGAAAAAACGGAAAGTCAATCATCATGATATCTGAGGAAATATCAGAGCTGCTCGGTATGGCTGACCGCATTATCATCATGAAGGACGGTCATCAGAGCGGTGAGTTTAACAGAAGTGAGGATCTGAAGGATACAGACCTCATTGCGAAGATGGTTTAAGGGGAGGCATATTATGGAAAATGAAAAAAAGATTGCACCGCCACTTATGGAGCGGCCCATCATCAGGAACATAATGCCTTTTGCCGGGTTTATATTCATAGTGGTCCTGTTCTCGATACTTACAAAGGGACAGCTCTTTACAGCCGGTAATCTCAAGCTCCTGCTGTCCCAGTCATACGTGCTATTGATTGCCTGTGTTGGCGTATTCATGGTAATGACAATGGGAGGACTTGACTTCTCCCAGGGGTCAATGCTGGGTGTCTGCTCAGTAGTGGTATGTTTTTTATCAAATTACAATATCTTACTCGCTATACTCTGCGGGGTCATAACGGGAGGAATAATTGGACTGGTAAACGGATTCTTTAATGTTAAGCGCAAGATCACATCCTTTATCGTAACTATCTGTAACATGTATCTGCTGCGCGGTATGGTTGCCTATGCGACTACAAAGAGCCCGGTGTACGGCGTATCCAATATCACTTCCTACAACACTATGGGCTTTAACCTCACATTTACGCTGGTGATACTGCTGGGTGCCTTTGCTGTGTTTCAGTACAGCGGACTTGGCAACAGACTTAAGGCCATCGGAGCCGGGGAAACTGCAGCGAGGTTTGCCGGAGTCAGGGTTGAGAGAACCAAGATCCTTGTCTATATGGCAGCAGGTATGATAACCGGACTTGCAGCTTTTATCAACAGCATAAAGGTTGGATCCGTTACTTCCACAGCAGGTAACCAGCTTGAGACACAGATCATGATTGCCCTTGTTCTCGGAGGAATGCCTGTAAATGGAGGAGCCAAGGTCAAGTTCTACAACATCATTCTTGGCGCACTCACCTACAAGATCCTGACGGCAGGACTTGTAATGCTCGGCATCGAGCCAAAGACCCAGCAGCTTATCATGGGTATCGTATTCCTTGTGATGGTTGCGGTATTTGCGGACAGAGAGACCGGCATGATTGTAAAATAAAGTGTTTCTATAAATCCCATCAGGATTCAGACATCTGAATTTTGATGGGATTTTATGATTTATCAAAAATTGCGTAGGTTATTATTTTGCATGCAACTTTGTTAAGTAAAGTGCTTTTACAGTTAAACATATGAAATATGATATAATAACTTCATATGTGGGGGAGTGTAATGGGAATACTATACTTTAGTAAAGAAAGGAGATATCTTTTATGAAAAAGATTATGAGAAGAGCTATTGCAGCAGTAATGGCAGCTGTTTTTGCGTTCGCTATGGTACCGAAGCTCAATGTTGAGGCAGCAGTACAAAAACTGGATGATACGATAATTTATCTGGATCCGTCAGGAGCTGAGTCATCGTTTTCAATTTATGCTGAAAATGCGAAATCTGTAAAGAGTGTTAAGAGCTCCAAGAAGTCAGTAGCAGTGCCATATTATGTAAGCAGAAATGCATACAATAACGATTATATGAATGCAGATGGCAAGATAGAAAGCACGAGCGCTAGTAATAGTGCATATGTATACTATAAGGCACTTAAAGCAGGAAAAGCACAGGTTTCATTTAAGGCAGGATCGACTACATACAAGAAGAATGTCATAGTAAAGAATTATGTAAATCCGTTTAAAACCTTAACTATTTCAAATGTAAATAAGGGTAAGAATCTGGCTGGTCAATTCAAAAAAACCAAAACGCTAGATGTCAAGCCTGCCAATAGTAAGACAGTAAAAGTTAATGCAGTTACTACAGATGATTGGCAGATTACTTCAATTGAGGTTAGCTCTTCGAATTATAACTATGACTATTCTTCTAATAATGGATATTTATCTGATCGTCAGACCTTTGGTAGTGAGCGCTATTATTCCACACCTGTAACTAAAGGCTCAGTTAAGATGACCAAGTATAATCCTAAGGGAAGTGGAAGCGTAACCATAAATGTAAAGAACAAAAAAGATGGTGGCACACTTTACTTTAGCATCAATCTGGCTGCTCTGAATAAGTAAGATTTCATCTTTGATGAATTTCTCTACTGCTCTGCATATGACCAAAATCAGAATGAATCTTTATAAATCCCCCTTATACCTCCAAGGTATAGGGGGATTTGAATTTTTGGCTTGCAACTTTAGGAAAAGGAATGTATAATTCATATTCGCGTAATACGACAGTTCATTTGTACCTTCCTGTCGATAAACAAAACCGGGACTACATTGGATAACTATGTCCTTTTATGTAGCTCTGCTTTGGCGCAGAGCTTTTTTATTTAATTAGGAAATTCCTCTGAATTTCCTGTGATTTCTTGGAGTGAGAAATATGGAAAGAGTAATAATAGACTGTGATCCCGGGATTGATGACAGCCTTGCAATAATGCTTGCGCTTAACAGTCCTGAGATCGAGGTTGTTGGTATCACGATTGTGGCCGGCAACTCTCCTGTGGAACTTGGATTCAAGAACGCGAAGAGAATACTTAAGTTTCTTGGCAGGCTTGATGTTCCGGTATATGCGGGCGCTGATAAGCCAAGAGTAAGAGAGTATGTCAATGCTCTTGATACTCACGGAGAAGATGGACTGGGGGAGTGCTTTTTGCCGGAAGTTGAGGGGCAGAATATACCTGAAAAATCAGCCGTAGAATTTATGAGGGAGACGCTTAAGAAGGGAGATGTGTCCATTATTGCGCTTGGACCGCTCACAAATCTGGCTCAGCTCATCGATGAGGATCTTGATGCATTTCTTTCTATTAAAAGGCTGGTCTCAATGGGAGGGAACTTTAGAAGTCACGGCAACTGCTCACCGGTTGCGGAGTACAACTACTGGGAGGATCCGGACAGCGCAAGGCTCGTCTTTAATACACTCTATGACAACCACCGCAGGATAGAGATGGTCGGACTTGACGTGACAAGAGAGATTGTGCTGACACCGGATATACTTGAAGAGATGAAAAATGTTAATCCTGTAGTGGGAGATTTTGTTGACAGGATCACCGGATTCTACTTTAAATTTCACTGGGAGTGGGAGCATATCAGAGGCTGTGTCATAAATGATCCTCTCGCAGTTGCGCAGTTTATAAATCCTGCAATACTTAATGGCTTTGAGGCATTTACAGATGTGGAGACCGGTGGGATCAGCATGGGACAGACGGTGGTGGATTCTTACGGATTCTATCGAAAAGAGAGCAACGCATTAATCTTTACCGAAGTTGTTAAGCCTGCGTTTTGGGAGATGTTTATTACACGGATCCTGAATATAGATAAATCGCAGTATTCTGAGAGATTTGAGCAGTACTTCAAGTAATGCCAAAATATAAAAATATTATCTGTCCTTAGGAATCTGCAGTACGCGGACTCATTGGGACCAAGAATGGAGAGCTAAAAATGATCAACACTAAGAAACTTACCTTTATTGCACTGGCAGTTGCCATTAACATTGTTGGAAGCAAGATTGCACTGTTTGCGCATCTGCCGATCTTTCTTGACAGTATCGGTACAATGCTTGCAGGCATCGCTCTCGGACCTGTGGCAGGCGGACTTACGGCACTGATTGGCGGCCTGATAAACGGCGCACTCGGAGACATATATGCGATCTACTTCTCGTTGAGCGGCGTGCTCATGGGTGTCATTGCCGGACTGATAATGCATGGAAAGAAAAACACAATTCCTTCAATACTGTGGAAAACACTTGTGATAACACTTCCGGCATCAGCGCTTTCTGCATGTATAGAGACTTTCCTGTTTGGAGGAATCACCTCTGCGGCAGTTACTACATTTATCATACAGGCACTCTCAACTACTGCCCTTAAACTCCTGGGAGGAGCATTTGTGACTCAGGCTGTAACTGACTATATAGACAAGCTGGTAGCGATCATACTTGTAGTTGTGAGCATGAAGAACCTTCCGTATGAATTTACTCATTTTGATGAGACCACAAAGGAAAACAGTGATAGATTACCAGATAAAGTTTGACTTTAATTGTTCACCGTTGTCGATGAGGAGATCCTGACCTGTCATGCTCTGGTTGATATTGGTGAGATAATAGGAAAGATCAGCAATCTCATCTGCGTCAGCCCATCTGCCGAGCAGAGTCTCATCAAGACACTGTTTCATGAGTGATGGATCGTCCATGATGTGGGCATTAAGCGGTGTGTATACTCCACCTGCTGAGATGCTGTTAGATGTTGCACCGTATTTCGCAAGGCGAAGTGCGGTGTTTTTCATATATGTAACTACGCCGCCTTTGCTGGCGGCATACTCAGGGAACTCAGCGCCGTTTGACGCGCTTGAGGAAGCCATAAAGAGAACGGAATGAATCTTTTCCTGAAAAGCATACTTTTCGGTAACGGCAATCGTTGCCCTTAAGTTGGTATCTATGACATCAGGTCCGTCCTGAATTCCGGCATTGTTGATAAGAATTTCAACACCTTCGATATCAGGGAGCTCTTTTGTGATATCTGTGAGCATATGAGTATAGGAGGGCGCCTCAAAGGCGCTCTCCTGAATATCAAAACCGATGACGCTGTGCCCCATCGCTATGTACTTTTTGGCGCAGGCAAGACCTATCCCGCGACTTGTTCCGGTTATCAGAATTTTCATGGAATTATATCATCCGGCTCCAGTAATCAGATTTATCAGGGAATCTCAGGTTCGTTATCAGCGCAGTACATCTGCTCTGCAACTCCCTGAATATCAAATCCGTCAAGATCTTCGGCTCCAACTGTAAGGGAGTAGGAGATACCTATCTCAACATCATACCAGGTGATCATATCAAGGTATCCTGAATCGTCAAGACGGCGATATGTTTCTCCTGCCATGTTGCCCTCGCCCCAGTTTGCGAGAGTTGCCTCTTCAGGACCTACTGTCCATTCAACATAGTTTCCTGCTATATCAGCATCAGGGGATGCTCCCTGCTGTGCTCTGGCAGTGTAATTCAGATCGTCAAGAGTAAAACTGAGCTGGATAAGTGGACCTACGCCCTTATCGGGATCACCGAGCTCTTCGCACATGCTCCATTCCTGATTTGTTGCTCCTTCGGGAGCCTTGAAAAGCCTTATGCAATTTTTATTCGCTTCTTCCTCGGTGATAGTCACCCAGGGATTTGCAATTCCTACTGCCTCTTCTGAATCTGACTGACTTTCCTCTTCAGTTGCAGTTTTCTGCTCAGTGGTCTGCTCCTGCTCGGCCGTGTCTGTCTGTTCAACAGTAACGTCCTGCTCAGCTGTTTCCGGTGCCTTCTGTGTGCTTCCGCAGCCGCCCAACATTGTGCATGTCATTGCAGATGCGACAAACATAGCGATTAATTTCTTTTTCATAATTTTTCTCCTCTTCTAAACTACTGCTATTTCTGATTAGCGTTAATATTTTACCACACTTAATAAATGCGAGTCCATTTATCACAATATTTATTACGATCAACAAAACGAAATGGCAGCCGGATTTGGCAGATTAATAAAAAGTTTAGACATTGATAAGATATCGAAATTTGGCTATATGATATCATCATATTATCGGATATTTGATAATCATTCATTTATCTAAAGGACTTTGCGTGAAAATAATCGTTGATCGGTAGGGAAAGTGCATGCCGCATTGAATTGATAAGAAATACATATTTCTGACAGCTTTTTTTGCTGATTATATGTTTGAATACATGGTGACTTCTCGCTTCTCAACCGCGGAGCAACAGGTGTTGTAGCTGCGGATAGGCAGGTAAAGCTCTACTATGTTGACATGGCGGTCTGTGTGCTTGGCTTCCTGATCTTTGCAGCAGCAAAGCGCCTTATACATGGCGGGAAGCTCAGGACTGCACTCATGGGATTTGTCACAGTGATATATACTTCCTGTATTTTGCAGTTGTTTGTGGTTCGCACCGCGGATGTGTATCTTTTTATTGCTCCAATTACCATGCTGTGTCTGGGAATAATGGGCGGGATGGTGTACTACTGTATGTCAGTTGCCCTTGCGGGGGATCCGTGTATCGGCCGCGTGATAGGGATTGGCGGTGCGGCAGCGGTTCTGGTTCAGTATATTTTGCAGCTTAAGGCAGATATATCCATCGGTATGCCTTTTATCCTTGCAATGGGGCTTATGATGATGGCGTGGCTTTTGTACAAGCCGCAGTGGGAGTGGCGCTTGATTGTAAAACTAAATTCTACATAACGAAAACCTAGAAAAATGTAGTTTTTAATTCTACTTTTCCTCTCTTATCAATAGTTGAAAAATAGTATATAATGCCTTCATAGTCACATTTTTGGGTTTTTCTGCATGCCT
>JAEEGL013677315.1_pt1 | contig 27099 bp, 25 predicted proteins | sample 9134231 | NCBI WGS metagenome assembly JAEEGL01 (sample SAMN16246548, study PRJNA631951) | gut metagenome | biome: gut microbiome; feature: rumen; material: fiber-attached | host: Bos | place: Iran: Karaj | collected 2018-10 | reverse complement strand
AGACTGGGCTAAGCCTTATGTTGCATTCCTTGCTGCAAACAGCGTTGTTAACGGCTCTAACGGCAATATCGATCCTAAGGCTGACATCACAAGAGCAGAAGTAGCGGTTATCATGTATAACGTTAAAAATGCTTTTGGTTTCGGCGCAGAGGAAGAGCCGGCTGTAGTTGAAGAAGAGACCGAAGAAACTACCGAAGAAGCTTCCGAAGAAACCAGTGAAGAAACAACCGAAGAAGTTACAGAGGAAACAACAGAAGCTTAATAAAAATTCAAGGGACCGTCCTTTTGGGCGGTCTCTTTTTGTGTGAAAAAGTAGGGGAAAATTTTTAAAAAATATTCCTATTGACTAAATGGGTATTTGTGACTATAATAATCACATAAACAAATCCTACACAGGAAATAGGAAATTAAAAACAAATTCAAGGAGGATATTAAAATGAGTGATATCAAAAAAAGTACATTGGAGTTAATAGGAAAAACACCGCTTCTCGAGGCAAGCAGATATGCGGCGGCAAACGGCATAAAGGATGCAACTATCCTTGCAAAGCTTGAATATCTTAATCCCGCGGGTTCTGTCAAAGACAGAATTGCTCTTGCCATGATAGAGGATGCAGAGAAAAAGGGCATTTTAAAACCGGGTGCAACCATTATCGAACCAACATCGGGCAATACGGGTATCGGTCTTGCGGCTGTTGCGGCTGCGAAGGGCTATAAAGCGATTCTGACACTCCCCGAAACGATGAGTGTTGAAAGAAGAACTTTGCTTCATGCTTATGGTGCCGAACTTGTGCTTACAGACGGAAGTCTTGGCATGAAAGGCGCTATCGCAAAGGCTACGGAACTTAATGAGCAGATAGAGGGTTCTATCATCCTCGGACAGTTCGTAAATCCCGCGAATCCCGCTGTTCATAAGGCAACAACAGGCCCCGAGATCTGGGAGCAGACAGACGGCAAAGTAGACATTTTTATCGCAGGCGTCGGCACGGGCGGTACGGTAACAGGCGTTGGCGAATATCTTAAGGAACAAAACCCGAATGTAAAGGTCATTGCCGTAGAACCCGCTACAAGCCCTGTACTTTCAAAGGGCACGGCAGGTGCACACAAGATACAGGGTATAGGTGCAGGCTTTGTTCCCGAAGTTCTTAACACAAAGGTATACGATGAAGTAATCGCAATAGAGAATGATGATGCCTTTGAAGAGGGCAGAAAGTTTGCAACAAGCGAGGGCGTACTTGTCGGTATTTCATCGGGCGCAGCATTAAAGGCCGCTGCTATTCTTGCCGCAAGACCCGAAAACAAGGGCAAAACGATAGTTGCATTGCTTCCCGATTCGGGCGACAGATATCTTTCAACACCATTATTTTCCAATTAAAAAATTTCCCGCTTTATGCGGGATTTTTTTATTGCAAAGTTGACATAAAAGTGATTTTGTAATAAAATTATATCCGTAATCAATTTCAACGGAGATGTTATTATGGATAAAGCAGTGGTCATAGCCGAAAATGAGGCACTTTTGCAGGAAATACTGTCACAGCCTTTCTGGAAAGAGAAAAATATAGCCGTAAAGGGTGTTTATACCGATAATGCCGATAAATACACGAAGGGCGAAAAAAGCCTTGAAGAGCTGTTTGATGCACGCGATGCAGGCTTTTTGTATATGCTGGACAAAACGAATGATATAAACGCAGTAAAAGAATTGATGGACAGGCTTTTTGAAAAATATGCCTGGCTTTCGCTTTATGCGGATAAAAACAGTCTGCTTCAGCCTAAAAAAATGCTTGAAAAACTTTTTGAATTAGTATGCGAGCTGTCACCCTTTACGACAAATGAAAAAATCGCAAAGGTAACGGCTTATGTGCTTTCTTCTCCCGAAGGCGACCTGAGGCAGACAAGTGTTGCGGAAAGTCTATACATAAACAGTTCCTATCTGAGTACGGTTTTTACGGCAAATATAAATATTCGTTTTGTAGACTATGTAAATAATGTCAGGCTGCGCCGTGCGGCCATGCTTTTGGTATCTACGGACCTTAAAATAGCCGATATAGCAGACAGACTGGAGTATAGGGATATTTCTTATTTTTCAAAGCTATTCAAGAAAAAATTCGGTATGACACCGTCGCTTTACCGCATACCCGACAATTATAACTATCAGATTTAGCAACTATATAAAAAAAGAGTTTCTAATTTTACATTTTTGTTAAAAATTCATAAATGTCTTGATTATTCTTATTGTGTATGCTACAATATATGGTGGATTGAAGAAAGAATATAACAAAGGAGGATAAAATGAGCTATAAAAAGGATTTTGTAAAATTCATGTGGGAGGCAGGCGTGCTTACTTTTGGCGAATTTACGCTTAAAAGCGGACGCAAGGCTCCGTATTTTATAAATACCGGCAACTATAAGACGGGAGAGCATATTGCAAAGCTTGGCGAGTTCTATGCAAAGTGCATAAAAGAAAACGGCATTCATGCTGATGTGTTCTTTGGCCCTGCATACAAGGGTATTCCGCTTGCAGTTACCGCAGCTATCTCCAATTATAAGGAAAACGGAGAAAACGTAAATTATTGTTTTAACCGTAAAGAAGCCAAGGACCACGGCGAGGGCGGTGTTATGGTAGGCCATAAGCTCCGGGACGGCGACAAGGTCCTTATTATCGAGGATGTTATTACGGCAGGTACAGCCATCAGAGAAAGTCTTCCCATTTTGAAGGCGGCAGCTGATGTGGATGTGTGCGGTGTTGTGATCTCGGTAGACCGTATGGAAAAAAATAAAAGTGACAGATCTGCGGTGCAGGAAGTTTTTGACGAATTTGGCATCAAGGTCTATCCAATTGTTACAATAAATGATATTATCGAGTCCATAGAGGATGGTACTATCCCGGGTAAGGAATATCTTCCTGCCATGAAGGAGTACAGAAAAGTCTATGGCGTTTAAATATTGAAAGGAAGTGCAGTTTTATGAAGTTATTAAAAAAACTTGCAAGTCTTGCTATGTCGGCTGTAATGCTTCTTTCATGTGTATGTTTTACAACTACACCGACAGCGGCAGCGGAAGTTATTCCCGTTTACCTTAACGGCAAACAGCTTGAATTTCCCGCAAATGACGCACAGCCGCAGATATACCAGAACAGAACTTATGTGCCGATAAGAAAAACGGCTGAATATCTCGGTCTTTCCATTAACTGGAATTCAAAGACTGAAACACTTACATTTTCCCGCGAGGGTGTCACCATTGACCATACAATGCGTTCCAACATCGTGTATGTAAGCGGTAATCCCCGTACATTTGACACACGCTCAATAAATGTTCAGAACAGAACGCTTATGCCCATACGTATGCTTGGCGAGTCTATAGGCGCTACTGTTGACTGGGACAATGATAAACGTGCTGTATATATCAAAACAGCCGATTATAACGAAGCGACGACCGAAGCGGCAACAGCGGCTCCCGTTGTAAGTGCGGGCTCGGCTAAAATAGTAAATGCTACGCTTAACAAATCGAGCATCGGGACAGGCGAAACGGTAAAATTGACCGTTACAGCCAAGGATGCAACACGTATCAGACTTGTTGATGCGCAGACACAAAAGGAAATAGAAGTTATCAGCGAGTACGGCGAAAGCGATGATGGTACGCGAGTATTTGAAACCTTGTTAAAGGGCGAAAATGACGGCAACGATTCGCTTGTAAAGACTATTATGGTTCTTGCGGGCAACGATTCTTCTTTCAATGAGGCTCTTTCCGAAACAAGAACTGTAAGCTATGTTGTAACAACAGACAAAAAGAGCAGCGACGATGATGACGATGATGACGATGATGATGAGAAAGAAACCATCAAGTCAGACCATCTTGTAAGCTACAAGCTTGACAGTACAACTTATGCCGAGGATGATTACGCCAATGTAACCGTTGTAACAGACAACAAAGTATCCAAGGTAAGAATTACCAACAGCTACAGCAGCGGCAGAACAGAAAGCTCCGAGTATACAGAAAAGAGCAAAGAGAGAACATTCAAATTAAAGCCAAGACTTTCTCAGAAAGGCACGGTTTATCTTTATATCACCCTTTATATTGAAGATGAGGGCTATGAAGCCGTTCAGCAGAAAGTTAAAGTTACTGTCGGTAAGACAGGCAGCAGCAAAAGAACTTATGACGAGCTTGAGATAGTTGACATTGATGTGCTCAATGATACGGTTTATGTTGACGAGGAAGCTCATGTTCTTGTTTACACATCAACAGATGTTACGGAAGTTTCTATCTATGATGAAGACGACAAGAAGATGGCTACAAGCTACTATTACTACTCAAAGGAAGACGGCCAGCTTATCTGGAATCTCAGCTTTGAGGTATCTTCAAGCGGCAGACAGAAGTATTATGCTTACGCTTATAACGATGATGACGAAAAGGTATCCGAGATATTCAAGCTTGACGGCGAGAAATACTCCAAGAATGATGCAGTTGTTTTAAGTGTTGAACAGAGAACATCAAATGTCAGAGACGGCGATACTTGTAAATTCAATGTTAAGTGTACAAGCGGCATTTACAGGGTAGTGCTTACCGATGACAGAGGCCGTGAACTTGGCTGGGAATCTGACAGCAGCAAGAGCGGTTCTAACCGTGAATTTACTGTTAAGGGTACTATCAGCGATGTTGACAGCGATTACTATATCTATGGTTATGACGACGTTGACTACAAGGCAAGCGTTTATAAATTCCGCGTTATAGGAAGCTCTTCGGGCGATCTTCAGATCATAAGCGTTGATCTTGACAGCAATAAAGTTGATATTGACGATGATATCGAACTTACAGTTGAAACTTCAACAAACGTTGAAAGACTTGTTATCGTAGACCAGGATGATAACAGAGTATACAAAAAGACCAAACCGACCAAGGAAAAGGACGATGTATATATCTGGGAGATCTCCTTCAGTCCCGAGGAAAAGGGCAGAAATACCTTTACTATCACTATCGAGGACGAAGACGATAATACAGAAGAATACGACTTTAACGTACAGGTAACAAAGTAAAATTTTTAAAGGCTGCTGCACTTATATGGTGCTTCAGCCTTTTTTATATGTATATAATGTCGTTTTATTGACATTTTTGATAAATTAAAGTATAATTTATCTGAGGTGAATTTATAAATGACAGAAATAAAAGAATATAGAGGACATATACGAAACTGGAAAGCTCTTTGTGCTGAGCTTTCTATAGATACAACGCTTTCCGACAAAAAACGTGAGGAAGAGATAATAATAAAAGGCTATGAAAAATGGGGCAGAGATATTGCCGGCCATTTATACGGAATGTTTGCCTTTGCGCTTTGGGACAGCAAGGAGAATAAGCTGTTCTGTCTGCGTGACCATTTTGGCACAAAGCCGTTTTTCTATTATATAACAGAGGATAATAATATTCTTTACGGCTCGTCTATCCGTGATATTATGAAAGACTGCGGCTTCAAAAAAGAACTTAATAAGGATATGCTCCAGCTTTACCTTACTTTTACCTATGTAGCGGGTGAAGATACATTTTTTAAGGGTTTAAAAAAGCTTATGCCGGGTCATTGGCTGGAATTCAAAGATGGAAAACTGACTGTTGAGCGCTACTGGACACCGACTTTCAAACCCGATGATTCTAAATCACTTGAGGACTTTGCGGACGAGATACATACAACGGTAAAGGAAATATTCAAGGAAGTAAAGACCGAGGATGAAGTGGCAGAGTCTTTCCTTTCGGGCGGTGTGGATTCAAGTTATGTGCTTGCACTTTCGGATGCAAATATCTGCGATTCATGCGGCTATGACGAGGAAAGATTTGACGAGAGCAGGGTAGCAGCCAAAACCGCAGAACTTTTAGGCAGAAAACAGGCTGTCTGCCTTATTACACCCGAAAGATATTTTGAGACCGTGCCTTATGTAATGGAGAACATGGAACAGCCTTTGGGTGATGCTTCGGCTGTCGTATTTGCTATCGCCTGCCGTGCAACGGCAGAGCACACAAAACTCTGCTATTCGGGCGAGGGCGCCGACGAATTTTTCGGCGGCTACAATATGTACCGAAATGCCGAGCGTTACGGCGATAATTTAAAGACTTTCTATGTCGGCAACACAAATATTATGAAAGAGGACGAGAAAAAACAGCTTCTTAAATATTATAACGAAAATGTGCTGCCTATTGATATTGCGAAGCCTATTTATGACGAGACCGAGGGTCTTGACCCGCTTTCAAAAATGAGCGATGTTGACATACAGATATGGCTTGAGGGCGATATTTACCTTAATGTGGACAAAATGAGCGAAGCTGCGGGGCTGGAGATAAGAATGCCGCTTACAGACAGGCGTGTATTTGATATAGCGTCAAGAATGCCTTCAAAATACAAGGTAAATGAAGAGACGAACAAGGTCGCTTTCCGTACCGCGGCGGCAAAAGTCCTGCCCGAGGAGATAGCTTTCCGCAAGAAACTCGGCTTTATTGTTCCTATAAGAATTTGGCTTGCAGATGAAAGATACAATAAGGATGTTGTGGAGAAATTCAACAGCGAATACGCGGCAGAATTTTTCAAAACAGAAGAAATAAATGCAATTTTCAAGGAATATATCGACGGCAATTCTGACTTGTGGAGAAAAGTTTGGACTATCTATACATTCCTTGTGTGGTATGAGATCTATTTTGTTAAGCAATAATAAAAATGCGGTGTCGTTTGAGCGTGACACCGCATTTTTTATAGTAAGCGAATTAAATAATTGGACTTAAGCTCGCTTGAGTACAATTATTTATGAGCCCCATCATATCGTGAACGTCCAAATATTTTTGACGTTCACGATAGTTTTATCGTTCACGATAATTTAAAAAATCATCTATGCCGTTTGCGATACCGACTGCGCAGTTTTCACGGAATACGGGCTCGGCAAGCAGAGCGGCTTCCTCGGGATTGCTTAAAAATGCGGTCTCTACAAGATTGGCAGGCATTGCGGTTCGCCTTAAGACTGCAAAATTTGCCGTCATAACACCTAAATTCGGTGTATCTATTGCTTCAACAAGAGAGTCGTTTACATATTGTGCAAGACTTGACGCAACAGTATCAAGACGGAAACAATATGTCGATGTTCCCTTGAAAACGGGATTTTCATTGGAATTGCAATGAATACTTATAAAATAATCCGCACCCCAGTCGTTTGCCATTTGCGCACGTCTGACAAGACTTACGGTCACATCTTCCGTTCTTGAATAGTTCACATCATAACCGCGGCTTTTGAGTATTCTGCCAAGCCTTAAACCGATATCAAGCGTGACAAACGCTTCTTTAAGCCCGCTTTCCGCTATAGCCCCGGGATTGCTTCCGCCTAATAAAGCAGGTATCATTGGTTTTTGTATAAAAAATTAAATTTATTGTTTTCTTTGTCAAAAATTATTTTATCAAAAATTTTTTTAAGTTCCGAATTTGTCATTTTATCTGAAATATTTTTATCCGAATCAACCATACTATTATTTTTCAGTTCGTTTAAAACAGCAGCTTCCGCCTTTTTTACGGAAATAAGGTGGGATGTTTTGCATTTTCCGTGATTATACCCGCCGCATTGCAAATATCGGCGTTTTTTTGTGTAAACAAGGAATGAACCGCAGCACCCGCATTTTATAACAGAGGAAAAAGTGCCTGTGTCCTGCCGTGAAATACGGGAACTCTTGTTTGAAGAAACAAATTTTTTGTTGGCATCTTCCCAAAGCTTTTCATCTACGATGGGCTGCCAGGTGCTTTTTTGGATTATGACTTTGCTGCCGCTGCTCCAATGTGAACAGCCCTTATATGACGGATTTTTCAGTATGTACCTGACCGAATCTTCACAAAAGGCCTTTTTGTTTTTTGTGAGAGCACCATATTCATTCAATTCATCGGCTATCTGCCTGAGCGGCTTTCCCGAAACAAAGGCTCTGAATATAAAAACGATAAATTTTGCTTCATCGGGGATAATGACATAATTTCCGTTTTCCGCCTTATAGCCGTAGCAGGGGCGGGTCTGCAATTCTCCGCGCAGCGCTTTTTCCGACTGTCCTTTTAAAACTTCCTCCGAAAGATTGAGACTGTAGTATTCCGCCATGGATTCAAGGATGCTTTCCAGAATTATCCCGAATTTATCGTCTTCGATGTGCTCGGTTACGGATATGACTTTCACATCAAATTTTTTTAGTGTGGTTTTATATGCTACGCTTTCGCTTCTGTTTCTGCTGAATCTGTCAAATTTATGCACAAGAATAACCGAAAACTCACGTCTTTTTGCTGCAGCGATCATTTCCATAAATGCAGGTCTTTTGGCCGCGGTTCTGCCCGATATACCCGCATCTGTATAGATATTTTCACGGGAAATTATAAAACCATTCTTAGCTGCATAAGTGTATATTGCTTTTAACTGCGCATCGGGGGAGTATTCCGTCTGATCTTCGGTGCTCACTCTGATATAGGCTGCTGCCTTGCGCATATTTACACCTCCTTTATATACTTTTATGATTTTTCCGTGAAAAAATTCCTGTATATTATAAAAGGTCAACAAATTGTGTCATAATATAAAATTTTATGTTGATTTAACGCAATAAGTGTGATAATATATTTTAAGTATCGCTTACAAATAGAACAATATTTATTTCTTCTATTTGTATTTTAACAAATATATGCTTAAGGAGTACGTTATGAGAGTAGTGATTTTTGATGAAGACAAGGACAGAATGATGCGCAATTACGATTATTTTATGCAGAAAAAGAATGTGGTTTTTATCCCGGTCCATTCTGCGGAAAATTATATTGATGCTGAATCGGGAACGGATGTTTCGGTCATTTATTTTAACGAAAACATTGCCGAGACGCTAAGGGATGCACGGCATATAGGGAAGGCGAGAAAAATTTATCTTATTTGTGAAGAAAATACCGCATTGAGTTATATGCTCGGATTTTGTCTCAGAGCCGAATGTATAGACGGAAAATACGAAAAAAGTAAATTATACGAACTTATTGTGAATGATTTTTTAGTCAACAGTAATACAAATACAGACAGTATTATCGAAAAGGTGCTTCACGCCTGTCATATTCCCGTTCATCTGACAGGACGGCTGTATATGAAAACAGCTTTGGAAATGTGCTGTGTAAATGCGCAGATGCTTATCGGAATAACAAAAATACTTTATCCGTCCATATCAAAGTATCACAGAGTCAGCGTAGATTCCGTTGAAAGGGCGGTCAGAATTGCAATAGATAAAAGCTGGTCAAAGGACAACGAGGGCTATACACAGCTGCTAAACATAGGTTTGTACAAAAAGCCGACAAACAAAGAATTTATTGCCGCAGCTGTTAATTATATCGAAAGCAGTATGCTGTGACCCCGTCGTATTAGTCCCGCCGTGTCCGGGGTCAATAAATATTTTAGTCATGTTTATTCACCTTTTTATCGTGTCGTTACATAATATTTGCATATATTAAAGATTGTGAAAAAAATACTGGAAATTATGGCTGATTTGGTATATAATATAAGCAGTAATTTTTTTGGAGGCATTATGAGATACATAAATGAATTAAGAGACGGAGAAAATGTAATAGAGTTTTATTTTTGCAAATTGCGTGAAAGCAAGCAATCAAAGGCAGGAAAAAACTATCTTTCACTTGTGCTGCAGGATAAAACAGGAACAATAAATGCCAAAGTATGGGAACAGACCAACCGTATACAGAGCTTTGAAACAGGCGATTTTATCAAGATAGACGGGACCGTACAGACATACAACGGCGATCTTCAGCTTATACTGCGTCAGATAAGACGGGCGCAGGAAGGCGAATATGACGAGTCGGATTATATTCCCTCAACATCAAGAAACATTGATGAGATGTGGAAAGATTTTACCGCATATATAGATACCTTTGAAAACGAATACATAAAAAAACTTGTTACGGCTGTTTTTATTGACAACGAGCATATCAACAAGGAATTCAAAAAGCATACCGCCGCCAAAAGTATGCACCATAATTATCTTGGCGGGCTGCTTGAACATTCGCTTTCGGTTACGCAGATGTGCGAGAAAATGGCGGAACATTATCCCCAGGCAAACAGGGATATACTTGTGTCCTGCGGAATGATGCATGATGTTGCAAAAATAAACGAGCTTTCGGATTTTCCCAATATAGATTATACCGACAGCGGTGAGCTTTTGGGTCATCTTGTTATGGGAAGTGAAATGATAGGCAGAGAAGCTGACAAAATAGAAGGTTTTCCGTCTGCTCTCAAACACATGATACAGCATTGTATTTTGTCTCATCACGGCGAGCTTGAATTCGGTTCCCCAAAAACTCCGAGGACATTAGAGGCTATGCTTTTGCACTATGCCGACAATATGGATGCTTATGTGAAAATGTTTGAAGAAGCGGTGGATGCCGACAATACCCAGGGCGCATGGGTCGGCTATCATCGTGTAATGGCGCGCAATCTGCGCAAAACACAGTTTTAAGCTATGAATACAAATTTTAAAAAGAACGACAAATGTATCGTTGAGATAACGGACCTTGGTACAAACGGCGAGGGTATAGGCAAAACAGAGGGATTTACTGTATTTGTGAATGGTGTCATCCCCGGGGAAAAGGCCGAAGTCCTTTTGATGAAAGTCAAGAAAAATTATGCTTACGGCAAGCTTGTAAGGCTTATAAAGCCGTCCGAAAACAGGGTAAAACCCGTTTGTCACATTGCGGGCAAATGCGGCGGTTGCAGTATACAGCATATTGATTATCCCGCACAGCTTTTGTTCAAACAAAATCTTGTAAGAGAGAATTTAAGAAGAATAGGCGGTTTTGATGATATAGAAGTCCTGCCTGTGATCGGTATGGATGAGCCTTATTTTTACCGCAACAAAGAGCAGTATCCCGTCAGAGAAAACTCCAAGGGCGGTATAGATATCGGGTTTTATGCAATGTCAAGCCACAGGGTCATAAACTGCGAAAAATGCTGTATATCAAACGGCGGCAGTGAAAAAGTAATAACAGCCGTAAGAGATTTTATGCTTAAATACGGCATAAAGCCGTATAATGAGGAAACAGGCAGGGGCGTTGTAAGACATATCCTTATCAGAAATGCCAAAAAGACAGGCGAGGTAATGGTATGTCTTGTGGTCAATACATCCGATTTTAAATATAAAAATGAGCTTGTAAAGGCGCTTTCGGTTATTGAAGGGCTTAAAAGTATCATTTTAAATTACAATACGCAAAAGACAAATGTTATTTTAGGTCAAAAGTGCGAAACAGTATACGGAAGTGATACTGTGACCGACAGTATCGGCGATCTTGAATTTGATATATCTCCGCTTTCGTTTTTTCAGGTCAACCCCGAGCAGACCGAAAAATTATACGGCAAAGCATTGGAGTTTGCGGGACTTACGGGAAAGGAAACCGTTATTGACGCATACTGCGGTATAGGGACCATAACCCTGTTTCTTGCCCAAAAGGCAAAAAAGGTATACGGTGTTGAAATAGTGCCGCAGGCTATAGAAAATGCAAAAAACAATGCAAATAAGAATAATATGGGCAATGCTGAGTTTTTCTGCGGTAAATCGGAGGATCTCGTTCCGAAACTTTTTGAAGAACAGGGGATAAGACCCGATGTTATGGTGGTCGATCCGCCGAGAAAAGGCTGTGATGCATCACTTCTTTCAATGATGCTTGAAATGCTGCCCGAAAGGATAGTGTATGTGTCCTGCGACAGTGCAACTTTATCCCGCGATCTTAAAATTTTGTGCGAAAGCGGGGCATATAAGGCCGAAAAAGTTCAGCCCGTGGATATGTTCCCGCATAGTGTGCATATTGAAAATGTCTGTCTTTTGACAAGGCAATAAATATAATTAAATTTTTATTTGGCTTTTACTTAAATATATGATACAATGATTATATATGGGCAAAAGTAAAACAATACATGATGAGGAAGATATATGAGTGCTAAAATAAGTTTTGTTTCGCTTGGATGTGACAAAAACCTTGTAGACAGCGAAATAATGCTTGGTTTGATAGATGAATGCGGTTATGTGATAACCGATGATTTTACACAGGCAGATATAATTATAGTCAACAGCTGCGGTTTTATTATGGATGCAAATCAGGAAGCTATTGACAAGATACTTGAAGTTGCGGACAATAAGCAGGATGGTGTGTGCAAGGGTATTATCGTTACGGGCTGTATGGCGCAGCGCTATAAAAACGAGATATTTGAATCCCTGCCCGAGGTCGATGCGGTCGTCGGCACGGGCGATTTTGAAAAGATAGGCGATGTTATAAAGGCCATATTGGACGGACAAAAGCAGATACAGCTTGTGACCGACCGCGACCATACGCTGCTCGAAGAAAACAGCTATAAACGTATTGTCACAACAACGGGCGGATTTGGCTATATGAAGATAGCGGAGGGCTGCGACAGCCATTGTACATACTGTACTATACCGTCATTAAGAGGCAAATATCGTTCAAGAACTATCCCCTCGCTTGTGCGCGAGGCGGAGATCCTTGCACAAAAAGGTGTGCGTGAGCTGATACTTGTGGCGCAGGACGTTTCGCTTTACGGCAAAGATATATACGGCGAACAGCAGCTTCATGTACTTTTAAAAAGGATATCGGAGATAGAGGGCATACATTGGATAAGGCTTTTATACTGTTATCCCGAAAACATCTATCCCGAGCTTATAGACGAGATAGCGTCAAATCCTAAAGTTTTACATTATCTTGATATGCCGATACAACACAGTACCGACAAAATATTGAAACGTATGGGCAGAAGAAGCGACAGGGCGGGGCTTGTGGATATTATCTCAAAACTTCGCGCAGCTGTTCCGGATATTTGCCTAAGAACAACGCTTATTGTCGGTTTCCCTGATGAGACCGAACAGGATTTTAATGAACTCTGTGATTTTATAAGCGAGATAAAATTTGACAGGCTTGGCGTGTTTACATATTCGCGCGAGGACGGGACCCCCGCATACAATATGCCTAACCAGATAGATGAAGAGATAAAACAGCAGCGAAAGGAATATATCCTTGACCTGCAAAAAAATATTTCCGCCGGTATCTGTGACAGCTTTATCGGCAAAGAACTTGAAGTGATAGTTGAGGGCAGACTTGAGGACGAGGATGATGTATACTGCGGCCGCAGCTACCGTGACTGTTACGAGATAGACGGATTTGTATTTTTCAACAGCAGTGAGGATCTTATCGCAGGCGATTTTTATAAGGTAAAGATAACTTCCGCAGGCGATTACGACCTTATTGGTGAATTGATACAGTAAAGGACAGGTTAATATGAATTTACCAAACAAACTGACGCTGTTAAGGGTGATAATGATACCGTTTTTCCTTGTCTGCCTGTATATGCAGACACAGCCGGCAAGAATAGCGGCTTTGGTGCTGTTTTGCACGGCAAGTCTTACGGACGCTCTTGACGGACATATTGCAAGAAAATATAACCTTGTGACAAATTTCGGGAAATTTATGGACCCGCTTGCCGACAAACTTCTGGTCTGCAGCGCAATGATAGCTCTGACAGCTGTGGAATCCGTGGTTGTTCTGCCGTCATGGGTCGTAATAATCATAATTGCAAGAGAGTTTATGATAACGGGTTTCCGTACTCTTGCCGCAGAACAGAATATCGTTATTGCTGCGGGATTATGGGGCAAGTTAAAGACTATATTTCAGATGATAATGATAATAGTGCTGCTGCTTAATATCAATAACGAATTTTTTAAGGTATTGAGCCTGGTGCTTATTATTATTTCTCTTGTGCTTACGATAATTTCTGCCGTTGATTATTTATGGAAGAACAAGCAGGTTTTAAAAGGATAAAAGCAGGTGAAAGCATGAAAAAAACAATTTTGCCGCTGTTGGCGGCGGGAGTGTTTGTTTTTAATACAGCCGTACCCGTTTATGCCAATGTTGAAAAGGACGAAGTTGTGCCATATCTGACAGAGCTTATAGATTATCTTGATAAGAATTATGTGGGCGAAATAGACAGCCAGAAACTTATTGAAGCGGCTATGAAAGGAATAACATCCACGCTTGATGAGTACAGCGTTTATTATACCGCCGACGAATACAATTCTTATACGCGAAATACGGCTAAAACGGTTTATACCATAGAATTCGGCTTTGATATGAACAGAAACGGCGAATTTCATATAGTTGAGTTTGAAAATGGCCAGGTGCGTAATGACGACGGATTGAGAGTGCGTGACCGCATCAATTCCGTAAACGGCATAAGCACACAGGGACTTTCGCTGAGCGAGATGAAAGGACTGCTGATAACGACCACATCAACACCGCTTACGCTTAATGTGTCACGCGGCGACAGAACACTTGATATAAAAGCTAAGGTTTATCCCGTAGAAGTCAAGACCATAAGTTACGGAAGTTATGCAAGCTATATCGGGCTTGCCGATGACAATGTGGATAAAAGCGTCGGATACATCAAAATAGATACTTTCGGCGATGGTACTGCCGATGAATTCCGTTCTGCCATTACGGCGCTCAGACGTGATAAAAAAACAAAGCTTATACTTGATCTGCGCGGCAATACGGGCGGTTATGTCGATCAGGCCATTTCTATCTGCAATCTTATAGTTCCCAGCGGAACGGTCATAACGACAAAGGATAAAGCGGGTAATCTTCAGACTTATAAATCAACGCTTACGGAAGTTCCGTTCAAAAAAATTGTCGTATTGGTGGACGATATGACAGCTTCCGCATCGGAGATAATCGCTTCCGCACTTCAGGATTCGGGCGCGGGCGTTATTGTGGGTGAGCAGACTTTCGGAAAAGGTGTTATGCAGTCCGTTGTCGAATTTGGCGATGTCGGTACATTAAGGCTTACCACATTCGAATATTTTTCGAGAAACGGCAGAAAAATTGATGGTGTCGGTATAAAACCCGACTATGAAGTCGAGGAGATAATGTTTGTGCAGGAGGACGATAAGCCCGCAAGCAAAAGGCTGAAAGATGCACTTATTTACCTTGGCTATTCGGTCGATACCGAAAACGATATTATAAAAAGCATAGGCAAGTTTCAGATAAGCGAGGGATTGGATGCGACTTATAAGCTCAATCCCGAAACCGTGAGCAAACTTAACCTTAAAATATTTGAAAGACAGAAAAAGATAGATGATGTGCTTATGCAGGGCTATCTGATTTGTTTAAGATAAAAAAAGCAATTTTAAGATTTCATATACATAGGTTGACAAACTAATGTATAAAAGGGTATAATGTATATAATTATGTTTATATTACATGAAAAATGAGGTATTGAATTATGACAAAGTATGTTTTTGTAACAGGCGGTGTTGTTTCGGGACTCGGCAAAGGTATAACTGCCGCTTCTTTGGGCAGACTGCTTAAAGCGAGAGGATATAAGGTAACCATTCAGAAATTTGACCCTTATATCAATATTGATCCCGGTACAATGAGTCCTTATCAGCACGGCGAAGTTTTTGTGACCGATGACGGTACGGAAACAGACCTTGACCTTGGCCATTACGAGCGTTTTATCGACGAAAGTCTGAATGTTCACAGTAATATCACCACGGGTAAAATATATTGGAATGTCCTTAATAAGGAACGTAAAGGCGAATATCTCGGCGCAACGGTACAGGTAATACCGCACGTTACCAATGAGATAAAGGAACGCGTATTCAGCGCGGGCCGCGAAAATGATGTTGACTTTGTCATTACCGAGATCGGCGGTACTGTCGGCGATATCGAAAGCGAGCCTTTTATTGAGGCTATCCGTCAGGTATCGAGCAATGTTGGCAAGGAAAATGTTGTATATATCCATGTAACGCTTATTCCTTACCTTGCCAAGTCGGGCGAAATGAAGACAAAGCCCACACAGCATTCTGTTAAGCAGCTTTTAAGTGTCGGTATTCAGCCCGATATTATCGTTTGCAGAACGGAACACGAGATAAGTGATGATGCCAAAGCAAAACTTGCGCTTTTCTGCAATATTGAAAAAGAATGTGTTATCCAGAATCTTGACTGCGACTCGCTTTATGAAGTGCCGCTTTTAATGGAACAGGAGCATCTTGCGGAGATCGTTTGCCGCAAACTTGGCGTAGCTTGTCCCGAACCCGACCTCAAGGATTGGCTTGATGTTATAAATAAAGAAAGAAATCTTTCCGACAGCGTAGAGATCGCACTTGTCGGCAAATATGTGGAGCTTCACGATGCTTATCTTTCTATTGTGGAAAGTCTTCATCATGCAGGTATACACAGCGGCGCAAATGTTAAGATTCGCTGGGTCAATGCCGAGGATGTTGAAAAGAACGGCACAGAGGCCGAACTTAAGGGCGCAAACGGTATTCTTGTACCGGGCGGTTTTGGCGAGCGCGGTGTAGAGGGCAAAATTTCCGCCGTACAGTATGCAAGGGAGAATAAAATTCCTTTCCTTGGTATCTGCCTTGGTATGCACTGTACCGTAATTGAATTTGCGCGTAATGTACTGGGACTTTCGGATGCACATACAGCAGAGATCGCACCCAATACAACAAACCCTGTTATTGATATTATGCCCGACCAGAAAAATATCGCAAACCTTGGCGGTACTATGCGTCTTGGGGCATATCCCTGCAAGCTTGCGGATAATACATTCTCAAAAGATGCTTATAAGACCGATGAAATATCCGAAAGACACAGACACCGCTATGAATTCAACAATAACTACAGATATGAAATGGAAAAGGCAGGCCTTGTTATCGCAGGTATTTCGCCCGATAACAGACTGGTGGAGATAGTGGAGATGCAAAAAGACAAGCATCCTTGGTTTGTCAGCGTGCAGTTCCACCCCGAGTTCAAGAGCCGTCCCAACAAACCGCATCCGCTGTTTAACGGCTTTGTAACTGCTGCTATCAAAAACAAATAAAAATTTTAAGGGGCGGTGAATATTCATTGCCCCTTTTTTGGGAGTAATAAAATGGATAAAGGTGCAATCGGTTATCTTTTACTGAGTGCTGTAGTGTGCGGAGGAATAGTTTTATACTGCGAAGGCCATAAGAGTGATGTGCCTGCGCCTGCCGCTGAAAAAACACTCACAGAGACCGCAACAGAACCCACAACATTACAAATCGACATAAATAACGAAAATTATGCAGGCGAGTCCGTTTATGTGGAGTATGTTTTTTTGGATGATTTCGGTATACCGCACGCAGTATTGAAAAACAGCGGCGAGCAGATATACGGTTACGGACTTCGGATAAAATACTACAACGAAAACAAAGAAGAGATATTTACCGAAGACAGCGATATAGACGAGATAGTGCCTGCGGGTATGTCGGGTGGACTTGAAAGGTTTATTCCGAAACATGAGGGTACAAAGTACATTGATGCAGCAATTACATATATAAAACTGCTTGATAATAGGAAAGAACTTGAACCGAAATTTAAAAATGATTTTATTTCATTAAGAGATATACCGTCGGGCAGAAGCGGTGCGGAATGTAAATTTGTGGATATTTCTCCTGCTTCGGTCATAAGTTCTCAAGGCGAAAGTGATCTGTCGGATATACGTTTTTCGGTGAAGAATACGTCCGAAAGAACAATAAAAAATATAGAGTTTCTTGCGGCGGAATTTGATGTACAGGGACAGCCTGTTTCTGCTTTGCCAAACGGCTATATTTGCAGTAATGTGCGAAAATTGACATGGAATAATGCAGGCATCAAACAAAACGAAGAAAAAACAGCTGCATCGCCTATGGCACTCAATAAGGATTGTGCAAGTGTGAAACTTATAGTAGATCATGTGGATTTTGAAGACAGGGGCGTATGGTCCAACCCCGATACGCTTGATTGGATAATACAACAGGGAGGAAGCGAAAAATGAAAAAAATTTTAACGGCATTGACGGCTGTAACAGCGGTCTTGCTGACAAATGTATGTGTATTTGCGGGTACGGTAGTTAATTCGCCTATTGACAGCAGACCTATAAGCTGTGAGTATCTTGGCGATCTTGTAAAACTCGGCGGAGATACCTATTCCCAGGCAGATAAGGATAATCTGGATTATTTTACCGCACGGCTTGATGACAGCTATTTTGGCGACAGTAAAAAAGTAAGGGAAGATATTGCGGGAAAAGTCGCAAAGAACAACAAAAAATCGACTACCGTAATTATAAATTCTTCAAGTTATATCACAAACGGCCTTGTCGGCGCACGCTGCGGCAAAAATTACAGCGATTACAAAGGCGCTATGGAAGACCTTGAAGAACTTCTTGGCGCATATAAAGAACCTTATTACTATTTCAATCTTATAATGCCGCGCTCTCTGCCCGAAACAAGATTTAATACTATATGGCGTGAAAATGACTGCCCCGACCTTTACGGAATAGCACATTTTTATCTTGAATGTGTGCACGATGCGGCTGATGCGGATCATATAAAGGCAAATTACGATAAGGTCGATCCGTCACAGTTTTTGCTTGAATACGGCTATGTGGAAAACAAGGCCAAAGAACTGGGCGAAAAAGAATTGACCGAATGGGAAAAACGATTTTTAAGATATTTCAAAATGAATTTCCTTAGCAAGAAGCCTTATATGGACTATATAGAGGACTATAAAAAGCCGTATATTGCTACTGCCGATATTTTTTCGTATCTGCTTGATTATCAGCAGAAAGGACTGCTTGACGAGATAGTTGTAAGCAACGACGATCTACAGCTGCCAAATTCTATAACATACTTCTATGGAAAAAAAGCCGATTGGATACAAAAAGAAAAAGGTTCACCGATAAAATTCAGCTTTGCACGCACTATGCTTATGAATGACTATAGCAGTATATATAAACAAACCGACAAGGTTTACGGCAGCAGAGAACGTTCTTACGGCATGGTCGGCAGCGGAAATAAAGTCAATTTCATTTTTGGCGTTGATGAAGTGCCGCAGCTTATATATGCGCGTGATATTTCACGTAAGAATAAAGTAACTGCAAATCTTGATATAATAACAAATAACTCAAACAGAACGGCAGGTAAGTTTGATGCGGCGGGTATTCAAAGCCTTCTTGACAGCGCATCAAATTTTGTAAAGATGTCAAATACAAAAACGACGAGAAAGTTTGACCTTTATCTTTATAATTATAATGCGCCTACCGATACGGGATCTTTCCTTCAAAAAATGAAGAAGGACTACAATAAGGGCAATAATATCGGTCTTATAGAGATATTTGCGGGTGTCGGTTCAAGTAAAAAAGTATTCAAGGATATTTTAAGCGATAATAAGGCATATCCGTCGGTGACGGAACTTTCAAGCTACAGCGCGTGGAACACAAACGGCAATGCAATAGGTCTTGGAATTGCACACAGCCAGGTCTATGCAGTTACAGAGCAGGTCCATAATAATCCATCCGCTATCATTGATACGCAGCTTAAAATACTTGCAAGGCATATCTATGAGGACGGCGTTTATACGGGCTATGTAAAACTTGCACTTGCAAACGAGGGTTATAAACCGGGAACAGGCGAGACCTACAACAGCGCTTATCTTAAATCCATGCTTGACGAAATGCCCGTTAAGTTCAAGGGAAAGATCTATCGTGTGGGCGGCAGCGAATATGTTATCAAAAAACTTGATATGAAAGCCTATGGCTTCCCGTGGAGAAGAATTTTTGAAGTCTATCTTGATTTTGATATAAAGACCGAAAAGGTGTGAGGTGAACAGCTTATGTTTGAACTTAAAGAAAAGGCAATGCTCAACGAAAAGATAGCAGAGCTTGAAATGAATTTATCAAACAACTACAAAGACCTTGCAATTACGGCATATAAGGAATTTGCGGAATTGCTTGAAAACTTGCGCCAAAATGGTTTAAAAGAAAAAACTTACAACAAATACAAAAAAATATTTGATGAATATTCCGAAAAAATGGACGGTTACAGCCACAGGGATTTTTATCATTCAAAATAAAAGGAGATGTTTTAAATGGATCCACGTTTTGAACAGCTTGCAAAAAATATTGTTAATTACAGCTGTAAAATAAAAAAGGGAGAACGTGTACTTATCGGCAGCGGCCCTGCCGCAATGCCGCTTATAAAAGCGATAATAAGAGAGGTGTATAAAGTTGGGGCTTATCCTTACGTTGACCTTTCTTCAAATGTTATCCAGCGCGAGCTTTTAATGGGCGCAAGCAAGGAACAGTATGATTTTATCGCTAAGGTAGATGCAGAGAAAATGCAGGGCATGGATGCTTATATCGGCATAGGCTGCCATGACAATACGGCGGAACTTGCCGATGTACCTGCGGATAAAATGGATATTTACAATATGTATTATTCAAAACCTGTTCACCATGATATACGTTTAAAGAAAAAGTGGGTAGTGCTGCGCTATCCGACAAACAGTCTTGCGCAGTCTGCGGGTACAAGTCAAGAAGCTTTTGAGGATTTCTATTTCCGTGTATGCAATCTGGATTACAGCAAAATGAGCAAGGCTATGGACAGCCTTGTTGCGCTTATGAACAAGACTGATAAAGTTCGTCTTGTGGCTAAGAATACAGACCTTACATTCAGCATTAAGGATATCCCTGCCATCAAGTGTGACGGCGAGATGAATATTCCCGACGGCGAAGTTTACACCGCGCCCGTCAGGAACAGCGTAAACGGCATTATAACCTACAATACACCTACGGAGTATCAGGGTGTTACCTTTGAGAACGTATCGCTTAAATTCAAGGACGGAAAGATAATTGAAGCAACATCAAACGATACCGAGCGAATAAATCAGATCTTTGACAGCGACGAGGGCGCAAGATATGTCGGTGAATTTGCTATAGGTGTAAATCCTTACATCACAAAGGCTATGAAGAATATTCTTTTTGACGAGAAGATAAGAGGCAGTATACATTTTACACCGGGTAATGCCTATGATGATGCGGATAACGGAAACCGCAGCAATATCCATTGGGATCTTGTTCTTATTATGACACCCGAATACGGCGGCGGTGAGATATACTTTGATGATGTGCTTATCAGAAAAGACGGTGTTTTTGTTCTTAATGAGCTGAAATGCTTAAATCCCGAAAACTTAATTGACTAAACAAAAAAGGGGCGTACCTGTTGGTATGCCTCTTATTCTATGCTGTCAAGATATTTATATATGGGGTAGATGGTCTTGAAACCCTCAAAAACAAGGTCGGTAAGCTTGCTTTGGTAAAATACTTCTTCGGAGTAGTCATGCCATGATGTAAATCCAAGGTATTTTTTCTGATACCAGTCAATTATATCTTTGTCTATATCTTTATTGAAAAGGCGCTTGTAATTATCGCCCTCCAATTCAAATATACTCTGTTTTTCGTATACCTTTTTTATTTTTTTGAATTCCGCAGGCTTATCCTCGATACGTTTTCTGTAAAGCTGCATACCCGTAGGAGTCGGGGAGTAAAAAAGACCGTAACGCCAGCAATCGGGCGACATTTCAAAAAAGTAGGTAGGGCGGGAATAAACTATATCGGGCTTGCCGTCACCGCGCAGGAAAAACCACTTACATTCCTTATAGGGATTTTTATTTTTTGAAAATCGGATATCCCTGTTAGCGCGGGATACCTTGGGTATCTCGGCAAAATTCTTGTCCATATCCTGCATTTTTGCAAATATCTCATCTGCAAGTTCACAAATAGGCTCATGTACGTTTTCACGGTACATATCCTTGTGTTCGTGAAACCACTCTTTATTGTTATTGAAGCGTATTCCCATTAAGTATTCATTTGTTGACTCGTTAAAACCACTGAACATTTTATTTCTTCCTTACCTTTAAAAGTCGTTTTATACTAAGATAATTCTCATATATTTTTATTGCACCGACAATAAGTGCCAATATTGCCGAAATACCGACAAGAATAGCTTTTGTATCGTCATCTTTTGTCATGTTGCTTGACAGGTCAAAACCTTTAGAAAAAAATTTAAATAGATCCCGCAAAAATATCATATGATCACCCTCTCTTCTTTTGCTATATTATATCACAACAAAGTTAAACTGTCAATTTAGGCGGAATATAAATGAATTTAAATTAATAAAAAGCGCAATAATAAATTTTGCTCAATTTCCGATAAATATATCTTGACAATTTTGTGCAAATGTAATACCATATAACTAAGATGTATTGGATATGTGTGCATGATTACTGAGGGGTGATATTTATGCAAAAAATAACCGAGAATAAAAAAGAATTACTGCGCAAGATATTTAAGATCTTTAATACGATGATTTTAACGCTGATTGTGCTGTCTGTTTTAGTACCAATAGCGGATATTGTTCTCAGGTCGCTGTCACACAATTCAAGGTTCGATGTTTCGGGATTTCGGCAATTTGGTTTGTTTGATGATGTATTTATATGGGGATATACACACCTGTTTCAATCAGACTATTTTTTAAGACCGCTTGCAGTATCGGCATTGACGGCTATTTCGGCAGCGGCGCTTGGGTTATTTGTGACTGCGGTCAGTGCATTTATTATCGTCAGCCGTGATATGCCCGGGTCAAAGTTATTCAAAAAATTCCTTTTGTTTGCGCTTGTTTTTGGCGTGCAGTTTTTCCCCGAATACGCTGTGATGCGCCAAACGGGGCTTTATAAGACGATATGGCCGATAATAGTGCCGCTTAGTTTTAATATCTATAACATAATGCTTTTGCGCAATTTCTTTGATAAACTGCCGAAAACTCTTTTTGAGGCGGCGGAAATAGACGGATGTTCTCCTGTCGGTATCTTTTTTAATATTGCCCTCCCACTTGCAAAAGCACCGCTTAGTGTTGTGGGATTGTTGTTTGCAACTGCCGCATGGAACGAATACTACAGGTTTATTATCTATTCAAAGTATTGGGGATTTCAGTATGAGATAATGGATAAACTGTATTATGCGTATCATTGCGATGAATATGGCATACCGCCGTTTACTTATCTGTCGATATATCTTGTGACGGCGATCGTGCCTGTAATGATAGCTGTACCGCTTGTGATGAAAAACTTTGAGCCCGTTATCGGTATGGGATGTGTTAAGGATTAGGAAGTGCTTTGCACGAAGAAAAGGGATAATAATAATTCTATTTCATAAAACTTGACAAAATAGAATAAATATTGTATAATTACCTTGTTTGAGGAGGAGCGTCCTGAAACTTTTCGATATTTTTGTCGATCATTTTACAGCGATGGGAGCCCGTGTTTCGGGTTGAGAGGGTACTTTTGAGTACCGACCGCAAGTGTTTTTTGCGTGCAATTTGCTGTAAAAAGGTCGGCCGCGGCAAGGTGTGTACGCAGTATGCACTTTTTTTTATTTGGCATATTTGCCGTAAAAAATATTGAAAGGTTGATGAACTTATGAAAAATCAAAAGGTACTTAAAATGGCTGTGCTTGCGATGCTTATTGCGCTTGGCGTAGTAATTTCGCCCATACTGCGTGTAGAGGGAATGTGTCCTATGGCGCATTTTATCAATATAACATGCGCGGTGCTGCTTGGCCCGTATTATGCGCTGCTTTGCGCATTTCTTATCGGTGTTATACGTATGGCAGTTATGGGCATACCGCCGCTTGCGCTTACCGGTGCGGTATTCGGTGCGTTTTTGTCGGGTGTGCTTTACAGAGCCTCAAAAGGCAAACTTATTTTTGCCGTTATCGGTGAAGTAATAGGCACAGGTCTTATCGGCTCGATAATAAGCTATCCCGTTATGACGGTATTCTGGGGCAAAACAGACCTTACATGGTTCTTCTATGTACCAAGCTTTATAAGCGGTACACTTATCGGCGGAAGTATAGCTTTTATATTCTTAAAACAGCTTATTAAAGCGGGTCTGCTTGCAAAATATCAGGCATCGCTTGGCAGCAAAGTCTACGATACACAAAACACCGTGCTCACCGATTCTCTCGGTATTTGCTTTATCGGTATAATCGCTTATCTTGCGGTTCTTGTTCTGGTCAAAAATCTGCTTAAACTTACGGGAGGTCTTTATACTTTCCTTCCGCTTATTGCATTTTTGATTTTTGCGGCTATCGGCGTTATGTATTATTTTGTAAATATTAAAAAGGTAAGGGAATAAAATGACAGATAAAATATTGAGTGCAAGAAAAGCTGTGCGGGAAAAATCGCCCATGATACATTGTATAACAAATCCTATCTCGATAAACGACTGTGCAAACTATGTTTTATCTGCGGGAGCAAAGCCTTTTATGGCAGAACACCCCAAAGAGGTCGGAGAAATAACAAAAACAGCTTCGGCTCTTGCGCTTAATATTGCAAATATTACCGATGCAAGGATGGAGTCAATAAGAATATCCGCAAAAACCGCGGAGAAAAATGATATTCCGTCTATCATTGACATTGTCGGCGTTGGATGCAGCAAGTTAAGATTTGACTATGTGACAAAGCTGCTTGAAGAGACACGAATAAGCGCAATAAAAGGCAATATTGCAGAGATCAAGGCTCTTCTTGGCATAAAGACAAAGACCATAGGCATTGATGTAGCGGAAAAGGCTGATTTTTCGGAAGATGTAAAGGCTGTAATGCAGCTTGCAAAAAAATACCGCTGTGTCGTTCTGGCAAGCGGCGAAAGGGATATTATATCCGACGGCGAAAAGTTTTACGCCGCGGCAAACGGCAGAAAAGAGATGTCTCTTATCACGGGTACGGGCTGTATTCTTAATGTGCTATGTGCTGTATATATGTCGGTCTGCGATCCGCTTACGGCTTGTACCGCCGCCGCAGTTTTATTTGGTATAAGCGGCGAACTTGCCGATGTCTCAAAGGGCATGGCAAGTTACCGCATAAATATGCTTGATAAATTTTATACTCTTACGGATGATGAAATTAAACAAAAAGCGGCTTTAATTACCGATATTTAAAGCTTCCATTGCAGCGGCGATAAGCCGCTGTTTTTTTTCGGGACTTAAAGGTCTGCCCTCGGGCATTTTAAATGACATGACTATCGGCAGTATCTCATTGGGGCGTTTGCCTTTGATGCGGTTGTACAGTGCTCTTACCGCTGCTGCCTGCTGTGGGTCAAGTTCGTCAAGTATTTCATTTTGCAAAAAATCATCGCTCATTTTAAATTACCTCCATAATATCTTTTATCTCGTTAAATTTTATAAAAAGTTCCAGTATTTTTTGACTGTGCGGGTCAAGTTCGCCGCGCAAAGCTTCAATGGTTTCACGTCTGCTTGATTTGAGCTTTTCATGCTGTTTTGACAGTCTTATGTAATTTTGCAGTATCTTGTTAATATTCACAGCCTTTATAACGGGTGTGAATTTTTGTGAAAGTGCAGGGTCAATCAGCGGCAGAACGGCCGTTATAAGCGAAATATCATCCCTTTTTTCGCCGCTTTTTATATTTATTGCAAGATTTACCGCGTTTTCGATATTACTGTCGAAATATTGGCTCTCGTCCAATTCTTATCACCATCCTTTTTAAAATTATATTTATATGGCTATATTTTTAGAACTAATGTAATTAAAATATTTTGACTATCAGCCTTTTTTGTGATAAAATTAAAATATAGAAAAAAATGGAGCTTAAGGGTGATATTATGGAAAAAATTATTTTTTTTAATTATTGCGCCATACCTATATATTCTTTTATACTTATTTCCGCTTTTGTCAGAGGAGCGACAAGGGGCAGGAGCAACCGATATTTTGTACTGCTTAATGCCATGTCTTTGACGGCTACCGTGCTTGATATACTTGCAAACAAAGCCTTTCCTTACAGGCCTTTGACCACAGCGGGGGTCTATGCGATAATGCTGTTTGAATACGGCTATTTTTTGCTGCATAACCTTACTATGCCCATTTATCAGATATATCTGATCTATGTAATGAAGACTGAGTTTTTATTCAAAAATAAATTTATCAAGTTTTTGCTTATAACTCTTTCGGCGGCCATCGTTATTTTAATTCTTACAAATCCGATAACACATTGGATATTTACTGTAACGCCCGATGCCGCATATAGCAGAGGTTCACATATAATACTGCTTTATCCTATAGTATTTATATTCTTCCTCGGCGGTATGATATTCCTTATAAAGTACAGAAAACTTATTGACGGCTGGAAATGGCTTGCGTATCTGTCGCTTTATTTAATGGATCTTGCGGCGGTAGTGGTGCAGTATCTTAATATGCGCTATCTTGTGGAGATGTTCTGTACGGCACTTGCATTTTTGTTTATTGTGCTTATCGTTTACAGACCCGAGGAAAGTATCGATCCCGCAGTATTGCTTCCAAACTGGAAAGAGTATCGCAGGCATATAAGAAATATCCTTATGACAAAACAGCATGTAAAAATAGCTGTTATCAAGTTTATAAACGCAAACAATATAAGAACATATCTCGGTGAGGAACGATATAACCGCTTTATGCGAAAAATATCCGAGCCTTTTATAGACAGCCTGATGCAGACGGGACTTGACTTTGATATGTATTTTGAAGCTCCGGGCTCTATATATGTTCTTTTCAAGGATCCCCCAAAGGATTTTGATATTTCGCAAAAGCTGTTTTCAATATATCGTTCCGTAAGATACAGTTTTCAGGAAATAGAGCATACCGGCGCAAGGCTGATACCGCGTGTGCTTATAATTAATTGTCCCGAAGATCTGGATAATTTTGACGATATTATCCATTTGGGACATGAATTTTACGGCCTTACATCTTATTATAAGACCTTGACAAATGCTTCCGACATAATCGGTTCAAACAGCTTTAAAATCGAAAGCAATATGGACAGCATACTGGAACGCGCCATAACCGAAAACAGGCTTGAAATGTACTATCAGCCGATATATTCGCTTAAAGAAAAGCGTTTTACATCGGCCGAGGCACTTATCAGGCTGAAAGATAAAGAGTTTGGTTTTATTTCACCCGGTATCTTCATACCCGCTGCCGAAGCACGCGGACTGATACTGCCGATAGGTGATTTTGTTGTAGAGGAAGTTTTCAAATTCATTTCCGAAAACGATCTGAAAAAATACGGTATAGACCACATTGAGCCCAATCTTTCGGTGGCTCAGTGCTTACAGCCCGAACTTGCCGAAAAGATAAAAAGTCTTGAAGATAAATATAATATCGATCCCAAAGATGTCAATTTT
>JAEEGL013235655.1_pt1 | contig 27099 bp, 23 predicted proteins | sample 9134231 | NCBI WGS metagenome assembly JAEEGL01 (sample SAMN16246548, study PRJNA631951) | gut metagenome | biome: gut microbiome; feature: rumen; material: fiber-attached | host: Bos | place: Iran: Karaj | collected 2018-10 | reverse complement strand
GGGCCAGATTTCAGGCTCACTCCAGGTCCAACCACCATCCGTTGATATTTCGTAAAACATCATCATACCATCTGACTCGACAGCTTCAATATGTATGGATATTGTATTTTCAACCGGATCTATATCGGTAACCGTAACCTTTACCGAATCGGGGGCAGTTCTGTCCTCAAAAGTTGCATCATTGAAGTTACCTGTATCTGCAGTTATCAGATTATCGGATGCCCCGGTAAAATCCATGCCAAGAACGGAGCTCTTTAATCCGAAGTATTCGGCAATGGCATCGGCATCCGTTTCACCGTAGGATCTGAAAAGATCATTGCTTGCTGTATGAACTGCATCAATATTACCGTCCGCAAAACAATGCTCGATTATCACAGCAGGTATTTCTCTATAGATATTTGCTGAGATTATAGTGTAATAATCACCTTCAGTTTTAAGGCCTTTTCTTGTCTTGACACCTCTGGGGAAAATACCGTACTGATCTTCATATTTATGCATCAGAAGTTCGCCAAACTGATATCCGTATCCGTTATAGGGAGAAATTCTCGAGGTATAGACTTCTATTCCGAATCTGTCATGGTCAAAGCAGGCATTATAATGGATACTGAAAACAAAATCAGCATCAACACTCTTAGCATAGGACGCTCTTTCGGTTAGGCTCAGACCGGTATCATTATCGGACCTGGTCATATACACCGTGACACCTTCATACTGATTTAGTCTTGCAGCAAGTGCCTGGGCAGTAATGAGATTCATAAATCTTTCCTGAATCCTGCCGCCCTGGGTGCCGGTATCGTCACCACCATGCCCGGGATCAATGACTATAACAAGATCATCATCCCTTGGAAAGACTCTCTCCGCTGCATTAATGATGCCAGCAGGCGAAAGGACTGTAATCAAGAGAGCCAATATCAGACATATGCATTTTTTTAAATAATCTTTTCTCATCAGTTAAAAATAAAACCGGCTTTATTCAAGCCGGTTTATCTGTTTTATTCGTCTTTATCCTCGGGATAAACCTTGCTGGGACCGGGTCCGGGTTTTGATGTCCTCTCGGCTTTTTCGGTCTCGGAGGATCTTCCGTCTCTTGATTCTCTGAGTGACTCATGATCCTTCTTTACAGCCTGAAGTTTGAAGTTCAAAGCATTAAGAAGCTGATCATACTGATCGGATACAGTTCTTGATGATGTAGAAAGAAGTCCCTCAACATAGTTCATGACATCTTCCATATATCCCATAGCTGCTTCTCTGCAGGCATTTGCCTCAGTTGTGGCATTATCCAGAGTCATCTGAGCCTCAGCCATGGTCTGAGCTTTAACAGCTTCAGCCTGTTCATAAGCTTTCTTCAGGATCTCGTTCTGTGAAAGCATCTCATCGGTCTGAGCAGTTGCTTTCTCGATAAGACCATCAGCCATTTTTCTTGCATTGTCCAGAATGGAATCCTGGTTGCTGATGATCTTCTGATATCTTGCAATCTCTTCGGGAGCTTTTCTTCTGAGCTCATCGATAAATCCCTGGATCACATCTTTTTCAACATATATCTCTGTACTTGAAAATACCTTGGGCTTACACTCTGAAATGTACTGCTCCAGTTCATCGATAACACCGAAGATCTGGCTTTCTACTTTTCTTTCCATTACTACTCCTTAAGATTTGATCTTCGTAAACTTCTCCTTAAGAGCTGCTTCAACATAGGGAGGAACGGAATGGCTTACATCTCCGCCATATAATGCAATCTCCTTAACAGTTGAAGAACTAAGGTAAGAATACTGAAGATCCGTGGTAAGGAAGACGGTATCAACGCGATTGTCTGAAATCTTCCTGTTTGCCTGTGCTATCTGGAGTTCGTATTCGAAATCCGTGACAGCTCGTAAGCCTCTGATCATGATATGAAGATTATTTTTCATACAATAATCTACAGTCAGGCCTCTGAAAGAATCAACTCTGACGTTTTTCATGTCTTTCGTGGCTTCAGTCAGTATTTTAACACGTTCATCCACCGAAAACAACGGACTCTTTTGGCTGTTATCAAGCACCGCGACTATGAGTTCGTCGAACATCAGTGATGCTCTTTTTATAATATCGAGATGCCCCAATGTCATGGGATCGAAGCTTCCGGGATAAAGTGCTCTGTTCATTTATTAACCCTCTTCAAGTTTTCTAAGGAAAAGGTGCATATTGCCCTTATATTCCTTTCTTCTGACGATCTCAAAACCGATGCTTTCAGTATAACTGAAATCATCACTTCTGTCAGCCTCTATTATGATGAGCGTGTCCCTGTCGCAATACTTCATGTGAGAAAGCTGCATAAGGACGTTTTTCTCATATCCTTTCTTGTAAGGGGCATCCATATGGATGATATCGATGTGCTTTTCGAAAACGGACTGAAGTCCCGCAACAGCATCCTGCTTAAGGATAACAGCTTTGTCGGTCATTTTGGTAAAGTTGACATTATCGGTAATGCACTTGATGGGCTCTTTGCCGTTATCAATAAAATAAACTTTCGTTGCACCGCGGCTTAATGCCTCAATCCCTATCTGGCCGCTTCCCGCAAAAAGATCGATCATGGTACAGCCGGGAATATCACCCTGTAAAATATTAAACAGAGTTTCTTTTATAATGTCCTGAGTAGGCCTGGTAATATCCTCTCCTGCAGGAGTTTTAAGCGGCATTGATCTGCATTCACCGGCAATTACTCTCATAACGTATCCTTTCTTAAGCTTTGATCTTGGATCCCTTTCCGCCACGTCCCAGAAGTTTAATGGAATTAAGGGAAATGGTCCTTGAACCGTATTCTATGGCTGCTTCGCTGACGGCATCGGTAATATAAGCCTCTTCGATCTTCTCATTACCGTCAAGCCTCATGCCCTTTACTCCGGCAGCGGTCTTCTTCATTTCAGGGATCTCTTCCATGCTGAATCTTATGAAGTATCCGTTGGTGGATCTGAGAATTACGTTTTCCTCTGACCTGACTTTAAGGATTGTAACTATCTTGTCGCCTTCATTAAGCTTGGTAGCCTGAACAGTACGTCTTGAACTTACGTCGAATTCAGTACCGCCGGTAACTTTGCACATTCCGGCCTCGGTAACAAAGAGATATCTTCCGAGAAGTACCGTGGAAAGATCCTCGGCGAATATGATCATATCATCAGAAGAATCATAATTGGTAATATTGTCTACAGGAACTCCCTTATCGCGGAACTTCTGCATGGGCAGATCCATCATCTTAATGGTATGCATCTGACCCTTCTCGGTAAAGACTGCAATCCTTCCGTTATTACGCACAGGGATGGCAAACTTGATCTCTTCCGCAATGGCTTCCTTATTCCTCTCAAAGGTGGGAACATCAACCATCTTGCAGTATCCGAATCTGTCCATAAGGAAATAAACATCCATTTCCTCGAATTCTTTTTCCTTCCAGACTGCCTCTTCACCGTTCTCGATTACAGTCTTTCTCTTATGGGAAAACTCTTTCTTCAGAGCTTCAAGATCGGCAATGATGACCTGAGCCATGGACTCTTTTCTGTCAAGGATATCCTCATAACGATATATATTGGCAAGAGTATTTTCGTGATCCTTATTAAGGGCATCAATCTCAAGTCCAATGAGTTTGTAGAGTCTCATGTCAAGGATAGCCTTGGCCTGACGCTCGGTAAACATGAGCTGGCTGGCCATAATGGCACTTTCCTTGGTCTTGAATTTAATGCCGTCGGTAATACCCTTAACAAGACAGTCTTCAGCCATCTTCCTGTCTCTTGATCCGCGGATTATCTCAATGATAAGGTCAATGAGATTGCAGGCTTTGATAAGACCTTCCTGGATCTCTTTTTTCTCCATCTCCTTATTCAGAAGGGAGTTGTATTTACGGGTATTGAGTTCATACTGGAAATCCACAACGGCCTTAAGCACGGCGCGAAGGGACATGGTCTCGGGTCTGCCGTCTTTTATGGCCAGCATATTTACACCGAAGGTATCCTCCAAATGGGTCTTCTTATAAAGAAGATTGATGAAGTTATCCGCATCGGCATCCTTCTTAAGTTCTATGACTATTCGGATACCCTCTTTGGAAGACTGGTTGGAAATATCAACGATATCCTGGGTCTTCTTGGTCTCGGAAAGTGCAGCAACTTCCTGAAGGAATTTACCGATTCCGGCGCCAACCATGGTATAGGGAATCTCGGAAATGACAACATTCTGGTGACCGTTCTTAAGCTTTTCAACAGTGGCAACACCCCTGATACGAAGTTTGCCGTTGCCGGTCTCATATATCTCCTTCAGATCATCCTTGTTGATAATGATACCGCCTGTGGGAAAATCCGGTCCTTTGATATATCTCATGAGTTCTCTTGTGGAGATCTCTTCATTCATGATGAATGCCTTCATGGCATCAATGGTCTCTCCGAAATTGTGAGGAGGGATATTGGTTGCCATACCAACGGCAATTCCTTCGGATCCGTTGATAAGCAGATTGGGAATTCTGCAGGGAAGGACCTCGGGCTCTTTTTCCGTCTCATCAAAATTGGGAACGAAATCAACGGTATCCTTATCAAGATCATCAAGAAGAGCAAGCTGGGTAACCTTCTTGAGTCTTGCCTCGGTATACCTCATGGCAGCGGCTCCATCGCCTTCTATGGTTCCGAAGTTACCGTGTCCGTCGATAAGAGGAAGTCCCTTCTTGAAATCCTGGCTCATTACAACCAAAGCTTCGTATATGGAAGAATCACCATGGGGATGATATTTACCCATGGTATCACCGACGATACGTGCGCTCTTTCTGTAAGGTTTATCATAGGTTATTCCAAGCTCTCTCATATCATAAAGAGTACGTCTCTGAACGGGCTTGAGACCGTCTCTAACATCCGGAAGTGCACGGGATACGATAACGCTCATGGCGTAGTCCTCATAGGACCTCTGCATTTCCTCGGAATATTCTGTTTTGATAATTCTTTCTTCCATGTTCTTACCTAAATCTCAGAATGATCAGCGAATCTTATACATCAAGCTTTGCGTCATTTGCATGCTCGTAAATAAATGTCTTTCTGGGTGGAACATCATTTCCCATAAGCAGTTCAGTGGTCTCCGATGCCATTCTTGCATCTTCGATCTCCACAAGTTTCAGACGCCTGGTCTTGGGATCCAGAGTGGTCTCCCAAAGCTGGGCGGCATCCATTTCACCGAGACCCTTGTATCTCTGAAGTGTGAAATTGCCTTTATGAGTTGCTCTGTACTTTTCCAGAGCTTTGTCATCGTAAAGATATTCTTCCTCTCCCTTTGAAGGCATTGCCTTATAAAGGGGAGGCATTGCGATATATACATGTCCTTCAAAGATCAGTTCGGGCATGAATCTGTAAAACAAAGTAAGAAGCAGAGTTGAAATGTGGGCACCGTCAACATCCGCATCCGCCATGATTATGATCTTGTCATAACGAAGCTTTGTAATGTCGAAATCATTTCCGTAGCCCTCGGAAAAACCGCATCCGAAAGCATTGATCATGGTCTTGATCTCGGCATTTTCGAGGATCTTATTGATGGAAGCCTTCTCAACGTTTAAGATCTTACCTCTGATGGGAAGGATTGCCTGATACATACGGTCCCTTGCCATCTTGGCGGAACCGCCTGCGGAATCTCCCTCTACGATAAAGATCTCGCACTTATCCGCTTCCTTTGAAACGCAGTTAGCAAGCTTGCCGTTTGAATCAAAGGAAAACTTCTGCTTGGTAAGAAGATTGGTTTTGGCCTTCTCTTCCGCCTTTCTTATCTTGGCGGCTTTATCCGCACATTCGATGACAGCCTTGAGAACATCAAGATGTCTGTCGAAATATCTGACTATCTCATCACCCGCAACCTTTGCAACGGCCTTGGCAGCATCCTGGTTATCGAGTTTTGTCTTGGTCTGTCCTTCAAAAGTAGGTGCGGGATGCTTGATGCTCACAACAGCGGTCATTCCGTTTCTTACTTCGGTACCGGAAAAGTTCGCATCCTTATCCTTGAGAGTTCCAAGCTGTCTTGCATAGGAATTTATGACAGTGGTGAACTGGGTCTTGAAACCGGTAAGATGAGTACCGCCCTCAGAGTTATATATATTGTTGCAGAATCCCAGTACATTCTCATGGAATTCATTGACATACTGGAATGCTATCTCAACCTCAATGCCGTCAGACTCTCCGGAAATTGAAATGATCTCCGTTACGGGAGTCTTTAACTTATTAAGATCCTTCAGAAATCCCACTATACCTTCGGGCTCATGAAAAGTAACGGCTTCAGGTTCCGTTCCTCTCAGATCTTTATATTCAATGGTAAGTCCGGGATTAAGGTATGCAGTCTCATGAAGTCTTGATTTGACTTCATCCTCCTTGAACCTGGTCCTGTCAAAAATAGTATCGTCAGGAAGAAAGTTAATGGTGGTTCCATGGTCCCTGGTCTTGCCCTGAGGCTCAAGAAGACCATCCACCAGCTCGACAGTGGGCTCACCCTTTTCGTAACTGTCCTTGTATATGCAGCCGTCTCTTTTTATGGTGATATCGAATCTTGATGATAATGCGTTAACTACGGAAGAACCGACACCGTGAAGACCGCCGCTGGTCTTGTATGCATTATTGTCGAATTTTCCTCCCGCATGAAGAGTAGTAAGAACAAGACGTTCTGCAGAAATTCCTTTTTCATGACGGCCTACGGGAATTCCACGGCCGTTATCGGAAACTGTGCAGGATCCGTCTTTTTCAAGAGTTACTTTTATGGTATCGCAAAAACCCGCCAGATGCTCATCTACCGAGTTGTCTACGATTTCGTATATAAGATGATTAAGTCCCTTGGTGGAAACGGAACCGATGTACATACCGGGTCTTACCCTGACGGCTTCGAGTCCTTCGAGAACCGTAATACTGTTCTCGTTATAAGAATCCTTTTTTGGTGCCATAAAAACTCCTTGTGAATGCTGACTTGCAGAATCCATGCTGGTTTAACGTGAAACAGACAAACAAATGTTTGCAACTTCTAAATTCTATCATAGATTTAGATTTTTGACAACAAAAAATCCACAAGATTTTGTGGATTTTAAGCCTTGAAAAATATGAATTTTCTCATTCAATAACAAATGTTTTCTTGCAATTTTCTATCTATTTTCATCCGGATCAGATCTTTTTTGATACCGCACATGCCAGTGCGCCCGGACCGATATGGCACGAAATAGACAAAGACAGAGGTCTCATTACAATGTCATAACAGGGATTCATCTCAAGAAGCTCCGCCTTGAACTTCTCTCCTTCCTGAGGATTGTCTGTATACGCAACCTCAAGATGCACGTTATGGCATCTGTCGGTACAGCCGAATCTGGTCTCCATATCTTTCTTGATGGCGTTTTTCATGATGTCTTTTCCGCCCTGGAAAGTACGGGTCTTGGCAAAAGAATCAAGTTTTTCGCCCTGGATCTGAAGAACGGGCTTGATCTTCAAAAGTGTTCCGATGGCAGCTGCCGCAGGGGTAAGCCTTCCGCCCTTTTTAAGATACTCAAGAGTATCGATCATGATATAGATACTGCTTTCAAACTTAACTCTCTCAAGTTCGTCCTTGATCTGTCTGCCGTTCATTCCACGTCCTATAAGCTCAAGCGCATCCAGACAGGACTGCCTGAGGGTAACGGAAATCCTCTGATTATCAACTACGTGAACTTTATCATCGTAGTGCTGCGCAAGCAGATATGCGGAACCGCATGAACCGGAAAGGCCGCTGGACATGGGAATATGGATTATCTCATCGTGATCCTTGAGAAGTTCATCCCAGGTATTCATAACAACTTCAGGGGAAGGCTGACTGGTGTGGATCTCCTCTCCGCCCTTAAGCCTTTCATAAAACTCATCCTGTGTAATGGTAACGCCGTCAAGGTATTCTTTTCCTCCGATAAAGAATGGCATGGGGATCATAGTAATGCCAAAATCCTTAGCCTCTTCGATGGTCATCGAAGAATTAGAATCGGTAACAACTGCTATTTTTGAATTCATTTCTCCCTCCGGATAACAGGTTTACATAATATCTTGACTTATGTTAACCTTTGATTTATGTAAACCGTAATTCATACGGTTTAAAACTTATTTTTAAATAACATTTAGTATTTTATGTAAACTAAATGGTCCTGAAATCAAGATTATTTCTGCCGAAATACTCTGCTTCTTCTCTGATGAGCCTGTGATCTTCGTTCTTTAAATGCCTGTCTTTCTTCAAGATGGCATCTGCCAGTTCACTCGCTTCCGCTAAAAGATCCGCATCAGCAAACACATCAGCAACGCTGAAAGCAAACTCACCGCTCTGTCTTACTCCGAAGAGTTCTCCGGGACCTCTTGTTTTCAGATCGTAAGAAGCAATTTCAAATCCGTCCGAGGTCTTGGCAAGGATATCAAGTCTCTCATGGGTTTTCTCGTTATCCTTAGGAGTCATGAAGATGGCATAGCCCTGATCGGATCCTCTTCCAACTCGTCCTCTCAGCTGATGGAGCTGGGACAGACCGAATCTCTCGGAATTTTCAACCATCATGACAGTGGCATTGGGTACGTTGATACCGACTTCGATAACTGTTGTAGAAACAAGGATATCGATATTGCCTTTAGAAAACTCGTTAAGGATGTTTTCTTTATCGGCAGGTTTCATTTTGCCGTGAAGATATGTGATCCTGTACTTTTCACCCAGAGTGTTTTTAAGCTCTTCGGTATAACTTACTACATTTTGAAGTTCGGGATCTTCATCCTCGGGATCCGTTTCTTCAACCATTGGACAGATTATATAGATCTGATGGCCCTTTGCTATCTCGTCTTTAATGAACTTATTGGCGGAGGGCCTGTAGCTTTCTCCCACGACACAGCTCTTGATGGGAAGTCTTCCTTCGGGCATATCCTTTATAGTCGATACGCTCAGGTCTCCGTACAAGACAATGGCAAGAGTTCTGGGAATAGGCGTCGCACTCATTACAAGAATATGAGGTCCTGCTCCTTTTCCCGCCAGGGCTTCTCTCTGTCTTACACCGAACCTGTGCTGCTCATCGGTTACCACAAGGCCGAGATTTTTATATTGGGCCTTATCCTGGATCAAAGCATGGGTTCCGATGATCAGGTTCACCTCACCGGAAGCGATATCTTCATAGATCTTTCTTTTGGCAGCTGCACCCGTTGATCCCGTCAAAAGAACCGGTTTAAAGGGCAGACCATACTTAGAAGTAAGATCCGAAACAGTCTTATAATGCTGGTCGGCAAGAACCTCTGTGGGCGCCATCAGAGCTCCCTGATAGCCGTTTGCCACGCAATTCAAAAGTGCAATAAGCGATACTATGGTCTTGCCGCTTCCTACATCACCCTGAACAAGCCTGTTCATTACATTTGGGCCTGTTATATCTGAAAGGATATCCTTACAGGCTTTTGCCTGGCCTTTAGTTAATCTGTAAGGCAGTTTTTCTATAAATCTGCCAACCTCTGCAGACTCCACCATAGGACATGTATTGGGAGAATCCGAAAGAAGGTCCTTGTTTTTTCTAAGCCAGAGAATAAAAAGAAAAAGTTCATCAAATGCCATTCTTCTTCTGGCCTTGGAAGCATCATACGGTCCTTCCGGCATATGTATCAGGCGAAATGCCTGTTTCTGGCTTATAAGCCCGAGCTTATTCCTGTATTCTTCACCAAGATAATCCTCGGAAAACTCAGCCTTGGATAAAGCTGATTCAACCGCTTTAACGATCTGGGAATTCTTAAGTCCCTTTGTTAATGGATAAATACTCTGGTATTTTCCGGAAAGTTCACTGTATTCATCATGGGAAAACTTCCTGGGATTGATGATACTGTACTCATTTCCGTTTGCCTTGACCCTGCCGCGGAATATGTAATAGCCGCCCTTTTTGATCAGTTTGGCCATAAATGGCATATTGAAATATTTAATGACCATCTTGCCCGTATCGTCACTTACCTCAATGGGCAAAATGGACATTTTATTCTTAACATGCCTGATATTCCCAACCATATCGATGCGGACTCTTACTGCGGCTATTTCATCATTCTTTAAATCCGAAACATTTTTCAGACCGCCGAATACAAGATACGTCCTGGGAAAATGACGAAGCAGATCTTCCAAAGTCCTTATATCAAGGCTTTCAAAATTTTTGGCCGTTTTGGGACCAACGCCTTTCAGCGTTTCAACGGGAGTGTTTCCATTTACAAGCATATTTATTGATCAGATAAAAATAATAGGAAGGTCCGTTTTCGAACCTTCCTAAAATGATAATAATAAATATATAGTTAAACAAACTACCTAATGCAACAATTTTTTCTCAAGACGGGGTTTATTCAACAGATACTATGTAATAGTAAACAGGCTGTCCGCCATTCTGAATATCCACGTCACATGAAGAGAACTTCGCAGCGATCTCTTCCTTAAGAGCTTCGGCATCGGACTCGGAAACATCGGAGCCGAAGTAAAGGCTGATAAGCTCGGAAGTATCTTCTACCATGGCAGCGATCATATCAATGACAACCTGCTTCATATCGGTGCCGACGGAAAGGATCTTCTTGTCGCCGATTCCCATGTAGTCGCCCTTCTTGATCTCATGATCGTCGATGGTGGTATCTCTTACCGCATAGGTTATCTCACCTGTCTTAACAGCTGAGATGGCTTCCATCATGGTCTGCTCATTCTCATCAGCGGAAATACCGGCACTGTAATTGATGACAGCGGTAATACCCTGAGGAATGGTCTTGGTAGGAATTACAAGAACATCCTTATCGGTGGTAAGATCTCTTGCCTGGTTTGCAGCCATTATAATGTTCTTGTTATTGGGAAGTACAAAGACAGTCTTTGCATTAACCTTTTCAACCGCATCGAGAATATCTGCAGTTGAAGGGTTCATGGTCTGTCCGCCTTCGATTACATAATCAACGCCAAGACTTCTGAAGATCTCAGCAAGTCCGTCGCCGGCACTTACTGCAACAAAGCCAAACTCTGAAGGCTCACCCTTAGGCTCCTCTGACTTAATTTCGGGAGATGCGGCTGTGGGAGCTTCCTTCTTTGCAGCATCAAATCTGCAGTTGATCTTAACCTCGGAAAGAATACCAAACTTGATGGCTTTCTGAAGCACAAGACCGGGATCGTCGGTATTGATAATGATATTTACTTCTTTTCCGTCGGATTTAAAATTCGAAAGCTCTCCGATGGAAGAAAGATAAGATTTAACATCACTCTCAAGCTTGCTGTTTACAGCCTTTGAAAGGATTACTTTAATCTCGGAATGATAGATATTCTTCTGAACATCTTCTGCCTTGCCGGGTCTGGAATCATCAACCTTGGCAATAGGATCATCGGAAATCGTAAGATCTATTTCCTTACCGGAAAAATAATCAATAGCTCCTCCGATAACCTTCATAAGTCCTGCTCCGCCGGAATCCACAACTCCTGCCTGCTTAAGAACGGGAAGAAGTTCGGGAGTCTGTGCAAGAACTGCCTGACCGTGCTCGTAAAGAGCGGGAAGGATGACTTCAAAATCATCAGCACCGTCATCGATAAGCTCTGCAGCTTTCTCTCCGATGCCTCTTGCAACCGTAAGGATAGTTCCTTCGGTGGGTTTCATAACTGCCTTATAAGCGGTCTCAACAGCCTTGGTACATGCTGCTTTAAATACGGGAATGGTAATGACCTGCTCGTCTCTAACAGCCTTGGTAAATCCTCTTAAAAGCTGTGAAAGAATAACTCCTGAATTACCTCTTGCGCCTCTCAGGGAGCCTCCCGACATAGCCTTGCAAAGCGACTTCATATCGGTATCTTCACCAAGATCTCTTACTTCCTTGGCTGCAGACATGATAGTCATGGTCATATTGGTACCGGTATCTCCATCGGGAACCGGGAAAACGTTAAGCTCATTGATCTCTTCCTTGCTGTTATTAAGGTAAACAGCTCCCGCAAGGAACATTTTGGAAAAGAGCTTTATATCAATCTCATTTACTGCCACGAACGGATCCTCCTTAGTCGATCACCCTGACGCCTTCAACGAAGATATTGATCTTCTCAACGTCAAGTCCGGTAAATTCTTCTACCTTATACTTAACACTCTCAATAAGGTTATCTGATACGGTCATGATGCTGACGCCGTATGCAACTATAACATGGAAATCAAGTATAAGCTTGTGATCTGAAGAGAGCTTTACATTGATACCTCTGGAGAGGTTTTCTGTGCGCAGTATCTTGGCGATGCCGTCACGCATGCTGATTCCTGCCATTCCGACTATGCCTATGCATTCAATGGCAACGCTTCCGGCATACTGGGCTATAACATCATTATCTACAACGATGTTTCCCATATGAGTATTCATGGAAGAGCTCTTCATATTTAATTCCTCCTTTACTGCAAAACTGTTAATCATTATACCTAATCTGTCCATAAAAAGTCAAAAAAGAAAAGTTTTTGTTGCATTTATTGAATGTCTTTGCTAATATACATATGTTGCGTTTTTGAAAGTATATTTAATCGACTATAACGCCGGGAGGTGAGAATATGGCAAAGTGTGATGTTTGCGGCAAAGGAATCCATTTCGGAAACAATGTGAGTCACTCTCACAGAAGATCAAATGCGATCTGGAAGTCCAATGTTTTGAGCGTAAAGTGCAAGGTTGACGGACAGCCCAAGAGAATGCATGTCTGCTCAAGATGCCTTCGCAGCGGTGCTGTTGAGCGCGCTTAATCCGATCTGATGATCATTAAAGCCCTTCCCATTATGGGAAGGGCTTATTTTTTATCCTTTTCTTCTCTGGTACTCTTTGTTGATGGCGCGGCTTAACCTGTCATCTCCGCAAAGATTATCCGGATGATAGATCTTAACCAGATCCTTATACCGTTTTCTGAGCATGGACTGGTTATTAACGCTTGCAAAAAGCACGCAGGCTATGGAATCAAAATCCGATTCCGACAGGTGGCTGAGATCCGGACCGGACATTTCGTTCATGCTCAGTCTTCTGCCTGCTTCAAATTCTTCCCTCTCCCTCTCGAGCTTTCTTCTGTCTTCTTCAAGAGCTCTGAAACCATCCTTCAGGATTTCCATCTTTTTTTCAAAAAACATATTGTCCTGACGGAGTCTTTGTCTTTCCTGAGTGGTACGCCTGTTGAGCTCGTTTAACTCGTCCCTCAAGCTCACTCTGTCTTTCATGAAAGAATCCTGAAGCTTTTTAAGTTCTTCCTTATCTGCTTCAAGCTTCTGCCTTTCGGCATTCAGGCGCATATTTTCCTGGAAAAGGAATAATTTGAGCTTTTTTAATTCATCCTCATTATCCGCTTGTACTATATCTTCCCAATCGATCATGAGGGCTCCTTGATATTAATCCTCGGGAAACGCTGCTTCTTTTATTTCGTCATCTTCGGGACCGCCTTTTTTGTCCTTGGAGATCCTGTGGATGACTTCGGGAACCATATCGAGAATCTTGGTAATGGAATCCTGATTCTTAACCGATAACAGTCTGGTGGTGCCGTCTTTAATAACAAGCACGGCATTGGGTGATACTTTACCACCCATTCCTCCGCCGGAACTTTCTTTTTTATAATTCCTGCTTTCATTTCCTCCAGCTGCGGCAAGTCCGAAAGAAACATCCACAAGAGGTATAATGGTGGTATCTCCCACAACAACCGGATTTCCTACCACTGTCTTGGATGACAGGATGGTATCCATTCCGGCAAGCAGGGAATCAATTACTTCTCTTTTTTCAATATCAGCCATATTGGTTTCCTTTTATTCAGGCGGACAATTTCTCTTTGTCATCTTCGGAATCGTGACCCTTGTCTTTTGCGTCACGTTCTCCGCCTTTTGAGTTATGTTTCTTAAATGATCTGTAGATCTTGCGGACATTCTTATCTAAAAAGATTGAAAGTCCCGCGCCGATGAAAGTAACAAGACTAAAATGACCTTTTGCTTCCACTATCCCTTCAAAGACCTCACGGTCAAAATCGGGGATCACGCGGGAACTCTTGTCAAACCTTTTCTTGATCAGACAATAAAGTCCGTATACTTTTCCGGTTATGTCCGGAGATGAAAACCCGAAGATCGCATCCGCATGGATCCTTCGAGGTAAAACAGCAAAAAGGATCTTCTTTGTCTGCTTTTTTACTTTTCTGAGCGCATAATGAGTCTCATTAGAATTGATCACATTTCTGTAATATCTGTACTCAGACCGCGCTGACTCTATTTTATCACATAATGAACTGAATTTTAATTTAATCTTGGAGAAAAAGTCATCCCGCTCCGTTTCATCCGGATTTTCAGTCTCATTTTCAGATGTTTCCGATTCAGGTTCATCCGGAATATCTTCCTGATCAAGGATGCCCGTCTCTCCCATATCTGATCCTTGATCATTATCTTCGGAATCCGTTGTCTCAGTTTCCGGCCCTGCGTCTGACTCCGCATCGGCATGAACCGATCCCTCCGAATCCGGCTCATCTGCAAACTCATTCTCATATTCGGCATCTATCTGAGTCAGAATATCATCAAGTTCTTCATCACCGTTCACATCGGCTCCGGAATCCTCATCTTCTCCGAACATATCCATGGAAAAGACGGTAAACCATAATATCTTAGCCCTTATTTTAAGTTTCTTATCATAATCCGCCATAATGCGGAGGATCCTGAAAAAATAAGTAAGTTTAAAGTGGGCATTAAGTTCGGTATCTTCTTGTTTAGAAGCACTGATCCTGTATCTTATTGGCAGGCATACCGCTAAAACAGCAAGCACCAGAACAAGCCCCAGGATACACAGGAGCACAATTCCGATGATCTGTAATATTTTCAGGATCACTGCGAGCATAAGAATTTTTTTACCTCAAGATCACCTCTGGAAGCCATACAGTCACGAACAATGACGCCCACAAGTTCCCCGGCTTCATCTTTGTTTCGTGCTATTCCGCATACTAATGGCTTTTTGCCTTTCCAAACGGGCAGCTTAAGCTGAAAGGGAGTCACGATATCAAACAGATCGTTTTCATTCTCCGAGATCAGGATAATACCAAATGAACCCTTGCCTGCTGAGATCTTCTTTTTTATCCTGTCAAGATCATCCTTATCCATGCCTTCAGGCATATAAATAACGGGTCTGTACTGCAGATCCGGAAAATTGCCGGTTATTTTGTTATAAATATCTTTCAGACTCATTTTTTCTCAAAAAAAACCTTTAATATCATAACATAAATTGACACTAACCTAAGAAATATTTAATATATTAACAGAGCAAAGGAGTAAAGTCCCGACTATGAAAACAATATCCAGAATGGAATTGCAAGATGGCATGGAACTTGGCGAACCCGTTGAACATAGCGGCAAAGTCATTTTTAATGCAGGAACCAAAGTGACACAGCAGGTCATTGACCGCCTGGGTCACTATGATATTATGGCTGTTACCATTATGGAAGATGTTGATTATGCCACAACCCATAATGAGAGAATACAGTTCGATGAAGATTTCAAAGCCTTCAAAGCAAAATACAACGACTGCCTTACCAGATACAAGGGAGTCATGCTCTCATATCTCGGAACAAAGTTCTCAATCCCTTCGCAGAACCTGATAGATATATTTAATGACTGCTATTCTACGGTAAAATCGGAAAAACAGCTTCTGGACTTCATTTATAATATGATGCCCAATGAAGACGAGCTTACCTATACCCAGTCTTTCAACGCAGCTCTTCTTTGCGGAGCATTCGGAAACTGGCTCACACTTCCCGAGGATAAAAAGAGAAAACTCATCCTCTGCGGTTTCTATTATGATATCGGCAAATGGAAAATACCCACCGAGATCCTTTGGAAACCGGGAAAACTAAGCGATACGGAATTTGCACTTGTAAAGCAGCACACTCTTCTCGGATTCCAGCAGGTTAAGCACGATACTGCACTCAGTGAAGATATTAAAATGTGCATTCTCATGCATCATGAGAAAATGGACGGTTCCGGTTATCCCTGCCAGCTTAAAGGTGACAAGATCAACATCTACGCAAGATACCTTGCCATCGTTGATACATATATCGCCATGGCATCACCCAGAACCTTCAGAAATGCCTTTACTCCTCTTCAGATCATCGGAAATTTCGAGGCGAACATGGATAAATATGATAAGACCATTCTTATGCCTCTTATCGAAAGAATTTCCGAAGCTCAGATCGGTACCACTGTTCAGTTGAATGACGGAACCGAATGGGAAGTAATGCTGATCAATAAGAATCCTTATTCAAGACCCACTTTGAGAAATGTTGGTAATATGATCCTGAATCTGGCAGAACGCACAGACTTAGAGATTGTGAAGCTTATTTAGCTTCAAAATATGAATCGAATATTCTTTTAGCCAAGGGGACAGCGTATTCAACGCCTGTCCCTGCTTTTTCTATTATGATGGTTACGCAGATCTCCGGATCCTCCGCAGGTGCAAAGGCAGTAAACCATGCATGGGATTCGTTAATATCATTGGCAAACTCCGCTGTCCCCGTTTTGCCTGCGCAGGTATAAAGATCATTCTGAAGGCTTCTGGCAGTACCGTACTCCACAACCCCCATCATCAGTTCAGTCAGATATTCTGACTCTTCTTCACTCATTACACGTCCTATCTCCACGGGAGAATAATCCCTAACTATCTCACCTTTATCATCCACGATACTATCTATAAGATAAGGCTGAAGCATAACACCTCCATTGGCGATGGACTGGGTGATCATATTCAAATGGATCGGAGTCATGGTGGTCTTACCCTGACCGATTGAAGTCTGCATTATATCGTAATCTGTTGAGCTCATGCCAACATATGCGGAACTTCTGTTTGCGAGAAGATCCGTGGGAAGGGGCCTGTTAAAATAAAGATCGTTCATGGTCATTTCCCATTTATCCCTGTCGAGAGAAAGACCGATATTTACAAAGGATGAATTACAGGATTTTGCAAATGAACCTTCAAGATCAAGTTCACCATGAACGGTTCCGTAAATGCAGCTTACCCTGTAATCATCATGGGTAATGGATCCGTTACAGACATAATCATAATCCTGCCATGTATCCCTGTTTTCTCTGTAATACTCAAGAGCGGTAATGATCTTAAAAGTTGAACCTGGAGGATAAAGTCCCTGAGTAGCTCTGTTTATGAGCTGTGAATTATCGGGATTTGAAGTAATGTCCTCCCAGTCTTCCTTAATGGTTCCGGGGTTAAAATCGGGATGCGAAAGAAGAACCAGGATTCTTCCGGTCTTTACTTCGGTAACAACAACAGCACCGTTATAAAGACCAAGATAATCATCTGCCACCTGCTGCAGTTCAACATTCAGTGTGGAGTTTACATCATAACCGGGATTCTTAACATGTTCGATATCATTGTTGATCCTCTCACTGATGGTAGCGCCGGTATGCATCAGATAATAGTTTGCATAATTCTCTATTCCCATACGTCCGTTGGTGGCATAACCTACAGCATGGGCAAAGGTGGATCCGAAGGGATAGAATCTGTACTGATTTCCGTTATCGTCTGTTCTTGTCTCCGCAAGGACCTGACCGTCAGATGCATAAATGGTTCCGCGAAGAATATTCCTGTAGGAAAGTTCCTGCCTGTTGTTGTAGCTGTTGTTATAAAGATCAACGGTTGATGTGTAAACAAAAATTCCAAGATAGATGGCCATAGCCAGAAAAAGGCCGCAGAAAACAAACATCGATATATTAATAAGGATTACCGACTTTCTTCTGGGGGAGAGTTCTTTGTATCTTTCGATAAGACTCTTCTTCTCTTTTATTATTTCCTGATCATCTGTTTTCAAAATTTCTAGACTTTATAACTATTCCCTGAACTATGAAAAACATTATAAAAGTTGTCATCACCGAGGAACCGCCGTAACTGATAAAGGGAAGTGTTACACCGGTCAGGGGGATGAACTTGGTTCCGCCTCCAACGGTAAGGAATACCTGGAAAATATACATTATCCCTATGCCGTAGACAATGATCTGATAAAACTTATCTCCGATGGATGCGGATAACATCATCATCCTGCAAAATGAACACAAGCATATTACAAGAAGACATAGCGCAAAAATAAGACCGTACTCTTCGCATACCGAAGAAAAGATAAGATCCTGATCCACAAAAGGTATATCGGATGGCCTTCCCTGCATAAGTCCGTTTCCCGTCCAGCCTCCGGATGATATGGCAAACATGGACTGGGTTATCTGATATGCCTGATCATCAATATATGTCCAGGGATCCATAAAAGCCACAACTCTGGTCTTAACATGATCAAAAAGTTTGTAAGCAACAACACATGCAACAACTCCGCCGCCAAGACCACTCAATAAATACAGGTAATTATGTGTGCTCATGACCACTATCATTACATAAGCCACGAAAAATATCAGTGCGCTTCCAAGGTCTCTGGAAAAAACAAGAATGATAACATGCAGTCCTGCAATCAGAGCCGATATACATATCCATTTGAAATCATTATACTTGTAAAGCAGTGCTGCCAGGAAAAACAGATAAATGATCTTAACAAATTCAGAAGGCTGAAAAGTTATTCCTTTCAAAGAATAGGTTATATATGCACCGTTGGTCTTGCTTCCGGTAATAAGAACGATTGAAAGAACAGCTATGCCCACACCTGCATAGACCCATATCAGCTGTCTGAAATATTTAAACCTATCTATGAAAAAAGGAATTGCAAGACAAATGGCAAATGAAACCAGTGTAATGATGTACTGCCTGAAAGCCTTGGCAAATGAAAGCCTTGATACAACGCAAAGTCCGAGTCCGGACAGCAAACACATATTGTTTAACAGTATTCTGTCAGACTTGTCGTATATAATGGATACAATGGTTATCATGAAGAACAAGAATAAAGTAATGAATGCGAACAGATACAGATACTCTTCTTTTCCCGATACAAATGTCATATCAAGAAAGCAGAGGAACATAAGTACAAGAAGTAATCCGCTCTGTATAGAACAGCAGACAGAAACTGCTTTTTTATTACGCGAAACAAGACATGTAACTGCTAGTGCCGAATACATGAGCATGATAAAAGTAATAACGTATTTTGATAATTCAATTACATAATATTTCAGAGCTATCTGCACTTTAAACTCACCGAAAAAATCACAAAACCGGTCTGCTGTTCCATCCTTTTGTATGAGGAATTTCCGGAACAGGACCGGATCCCAAATAATGATCCAGGATCTTCATACACAAATCTTTAGTCTCATCGGTAAACTCTATTCTGCATGAATAATTTCTCTTTTCCGGAATCTGCATCAACAGAGAAACCGAATTATAAATTATATTCAGACAGTGATCGCAATCAGTTTTAACTTTGAATGCTACACCTTTTCTGTCTATTATAGTCTCATATCCGCCATTATGCGAACATGTTTTAAGGGTCTTCCTTACACAGTTGGCAGTGATCATAAGAGGTGCTTTACCATATATCACTCTCTCAAATATGACGGAATTATTATCCAAAAGGTCATATACCTCAGGATTCGATAATTCAAGAGGTACGGTGCATTCATCCGAGTAAAGGTTAATAAATCCCGATGCGAGTTTATTATAACAATACAGATTATGATCCGTAATAACTTTAATCCCGTCAGTACTCTGCAGCGAAGAAAGATCCTCAAGATTTCTGACAAGGATTCCGGAAATGATCTTTTCTTTCAAAAGATCACGTACGAAGGATGTGTCTTCTCCTTTTCTTCTGATCTGTACCAATGCAGCAAAGATTTCAATATGAGAAGGAAACTGTTTCGCAAACTGAACAACTTCACTGTTCTTCAACAGGCTTTCATCAATATAAATTCTTTTTAATACATCATTCTTCCTGTCTGAAGTAAAATCTCCAAGGGTTTTAAACTGTTCCAAAGAATTAACAAGAACATTGATTGACGAAAATTTTGCATTTTCAATATTCAAATGACCCGGGATAGCAGCATTATTATTGGTTTTGCAAGAAAAACTATCGTTATTTTTTGAGGCCGGACACTTTAGGGCTTCAAAAAGTTCATCTACTGCTTTTCTTCTCAGTTCATTTATACCCTTAAGAGAATAAAATATCTCATTATCAATATCAACCGTTATCTGATCGTCGCTTGTCTCAAAGGTTGTATTTCCGAGCTTTTTCAACGACTTTCTTACATCTTCTTCGCCTATGGCAGATTTCAAAGCCTTTGAAACCTCTTCACCTTCAGCATATGAATACGCTTCTCTTCCATCGCTTGTGTTTGCATATGCGTTTAAATATGCCTTTTCACCAAGTTTGAATGAAGCGTTAAAACTGATTTTTATCTTAGGCATGTATTCTGTAGATTGGGCATTTATATATTTCTTTTTTATTTCTTCGATAAAGCCGCCATCTTCTGAATCGTAGCCATGACTGGATACCGTAACCATATCGGCGGAATTCTTACGGTCATAATAACCGTGTGAAAGAGATCCGCGGACATAGTGCTGCGAAAGCTTTTTCAGATCTTCTTTTGATACCTTGTATTCTTCACCCGAATAATAAAGATCCAGATATTTTCTGTATATGGATATGACCCCTGCAACATATTCGGGGGGCTTCATCCTTCCTTCAACCTTGAGAGATACAACACCGGATTCAAGAATCTTCGGTAGAATCTCCAGTGTACACATATCCTTAAGGCTTAATGGATATGTCTCAGTATCTTTATTGCTATCCTTTAATCTGTAAGACAATCTGCAGGGCTGGGCACATCTTCCCCTGTTACCGCTTCTGCCTCCAAGAATGGATGAAAACAGGCACTGACCGGAATAGGAATAACACATAGCTCCGTGAATGAAGCATTCGATCTCCATTCCGGTATTTTCGTAAATATCCTTTATCTCTTCAAAAGAACATTCTCTCGCAGGAACAACCCTGCAAAACCCGTTATCCTGCAAAAATTTAGCAGCCCCCGCCCCCGTCACGGACATCTGGGTGCTGGCATGAATAGGAATATTCGGGTAGTTTTCCCTAAAAAAAGAAGCGACTCCCAGATCCTGGATTATAAGACCGTCGCAATTTTGAACAGCCTTACTTCCTGCGAATTCTTTCAGTTCATCAAACTCTTTTTCCTTAACCAGAGTATTTACGGTCAAATAGATCTTCTTACCGTACAGATGAGCGATGTCTTCACATTCAACTATTTCTTCATCCGTAAAATTTCCGGCATATGCTCTTGCTCCGAACTTCTCGCCGGCCATATAAACAGCATCAGCTCCGGCTTTTATGGCAGCATAAAAAGACTCCTTGCTGCCTGCAGGCGCAAGGAGCTCTGCTTTAATATTTCTTTTTGAAACCTTTACAGTCATGGATAGTCTTGATACTATTTTCTGCCAAAAGGAAAAGGTATGGTTCCGGTATCGGATCCTGCAGGCTTATTTACAGGCAGGGGTACATCCGAAGCGGAAGTTTCAGGCTTAGAAGACTGAGGCTTGTCCGAAGTCTTGGAATCATCCGACTTGGTCTCATCAGTTTTTGCATCCTCGGTCTTATCAGAAGGCTTATTATCCTCTGCTTTATTTGCTTCCTTAACAGGCTCGGGCTTTTCAGGTGCCTTGACTGCTTCCGGCTTAGCAGATTCAGGTTTCTCCGGAGCCTTTGATGCCTCTGCCTTGGGTGATTCTGTTTTGGAAGGCTCGGTTTTCTCGGGAGCCTTAGGCACCTCTGCCTTAGGTGCTTCAGGCTTTGCAGGTTCCGGCTTTTCGGGTGCTTTAGGAACGTCAGCCTTAGGCGCTTCCGCTTTTACAGACTCAGGCTTTTCTGGTGCTTTAACCACCTCGGCCTTGGGTGCTTCGGGCTTTACAGGCTCAGGCTTCTCGGGAGCCTTGGTTTCTTCAGCTTTAACAGCTTCAGATCTGCTCTCCTGTTTTGACTCATTCTTGGACTTGTTGCGGACCTTGGCATCCATCTGCATAAGCTTCTTGGCGCTTTCAGCCATCTTGTCCTGAAGAGTTCTTATCTGCTCATCAGCCTTATCCAGTCTTCCCTGGGTAGTGATGATATCATGCTTGAGATTATAGATCTCTTTATCTTTATCCTTGATGATCTGTTCGTTTTCGGCGAGTTTTTCAACGATCTTCATATAATCGTCGGCAATATTAAGAGCAACAAGGAGCATCTGCATTTCCTTGTTCTGGGATCTGAATGAAACTGCATTTCTGCACTCATCCATTTTTCTGTTGATATAATTTGCAACCTTCTGGGTATATTCTGCAGTCTCATATCCCGTAAGAGTAAGGACCTTACCTGCAATGATAACCTGAGTCTCATTTATATCAGCCATAAAAACCTCCGAAAAACAATACTGTATATAGTATATTTCAAGTGGCAAAACATTAAAACATCAAGTAAGCCAAAGGTCCAGATGCTCTCTTGCAAGATCCGTAACGACTCTTCCTTTGGGAGTTCTCATAATCAGACCGTTCTTAAGAAGGAAAGGCTCATACACATCTTCTATGGTTCCCGCATCTTCTCCGGTAGCGGCAGCAAGGGTATCAAGGCCCACAGGGCCGCCGTCAAACTTCCTGATTATGGTCTCAAGGATCATTCTGTCAGTATTATCAAGACCGAGCTTGTCTATTGCCATCATATCCATTGCTTCTACGGCAATATCACCGGTAATGATCCCATCGTATCTTACAAGAGCATAGTCCCTGACTCTTTTAAGCATTCTGTTGGCAATTCTGGGAGTTCCGCGGCTTCTTTTAGCAAGTTCCAGTGCGGCATCCCTTTCTATCTTAACGTCAAGCTTCTTTGAAGAGAACATCAAAACTTCACACAACTCTTCCGGAGTATAGAATTCCATATGGAACTGCTCACCGAATCTGTCTCTTAAAGGAGCCGTAAGCATATCCGCTCTGGTGGTGGCACCTATAAGAGTAAAGTGGGGCAAAGGAAGTCTTACGCTTCTTGCGCTGGAGGATGCATCCTTGCCAATCATGACATCAATGGCAAAGTCTTCCATTGCGGGATAAAGAACCTCTTCCACCTGACGGTTTAATCTGTGAATCTCATCAATGAAAAGCATATCCTTTTCCTGAAGGGAATTAAGGATGGCAGCCATCTCTGAAGGTTTCTCAATGGCAGGACCTGATGTGATCCTGATGTGAGTTCCCATCTCATTGGAGATGATACCTGCAAGAGTAGTCTTTCCAAGACCCGGAGGACCATATAAAAGAATATGATCAAGAGCTTCCCCTCTGGCTTTGGCAGCTTCAATCTGGATGATAAGTCTCTCTTTAATGGCTTCCTGTCCGATATACTCCTTAAGCCTCTGGGGTCTTAAAGAATGCTCTACGGGTTTATCTTCTTTTGTCAGTTTTGTTTCAATACTTCTTGGCATTTATCATTTACCGTAAAGGATCTTCAGTGCCAGGCTCAAAAGCGTTCCGGAATCGAGATTAGCATGATCTTCAATGTTCATGATGGCTCTGGTACTTTCCGTCTCTGAATATCCAAGAGAAACAAGAGCAGCAACCGCATCGGATTCTTCGTTTGAAAGATCCGCTTTTTTAACCACGGCAGGCCCCTGGGCATATTTGGAAGCCAGACTTTCATCGGAAAGATCCACTTTGCCTTTAAGTTCGATGATGATCTTTCCCGCAGACTTGGCGGATATGCCTTTTGCCTTAGAAAGAGCTTTTATATCATCGCTTATTACGGCGAATCTTATGGAATCCGCATCCATAACGGAAAGAAGGGAAAGTGCACTCTTCGGTCCAACTCCGGATACGGAGATAAGTTTCTTAAACATATCCAGGTCGTCTCTTTCATTAAAACCGTAGAGCTGGAATGTATCCTCAGCGACCTGGGTATAGGTATACAGTTTTACATGATCTCCCACAGAACCTAAGGATCCGGAACATCTGGAGGAAATATTGACATTGATGCCAAGTCCTCCGATGTCTATCACACACATATCGGTATCCAGAAGATCCAGTACGCCTTCAACAAATGCAAACACTTATGAAATCCTTATTTTTCGTTGATGAAATTAACAAGTCCGCCGGCTGCGATGAGCTTCTGCATGAACTCGGGAAAAGCCTGGCCCTGGTACTTGGTACCCTTTGTAATATCAGTGATAATTCCGGAATTGAAATCAACTTCGATCTCATCTCCGTCATCAATGCCCTGTGCAGCTTCGGGACACTCAATGATGGGAAGTCCGATATTGATGGCGTTACGATAGAAAATTCTTGCAAAAGTCTCTGCTATAACGCAGGAAATACCTGAAGCCTTAATAGAGATAGGTGCGTGCTCTCTTGAGGAACCGCATCCGAAATTCTTGGTGGCGACAATGATGTCGCCCTTATTCATTCTCTTTGAAAAATCCTTATCGATATCTTCCATGCAGTGAAGTGCAAGCTCAGCAGGATCTGAGGAATTAAGATATCTTGCGGGGATAATAACGTCGGTATCGACATTATCTCCGTATTTTAATACATGACCTTTAGCGTTATCCATTTTGATTCTCCTTTACAGATCTGCAGGGCAGGCAATGATGCCCTTTACGGCACTTGCAGCGGCTACTGCAGGTGAAGCCAGATAGATTTCAGATTCAACATGGCCCATACGGCCTACAAAGTTTCTGTTGGTAGTGGAAACACATCTCTCGCCCTGGGCAAGAACTCCCATGTAACCGCCGAGGCAGGGTCCGCAGGTAGGTGTTGAAACAACACACCCCGCTTCGATAAAGATCTTAACAAGTCCCTCTTCGATGCACTGCATATAAACAGCCTGGGTTGCGGGGATCACGATGGCTCTGATACCCTTTGCTATATGTCTTCCCTTAAGGATGTCCGCAGCGATCCTCATATCGGAAATACGGCCGTTGGTACATGAACCGATGACAACCTGATCGATCTTAATATCCCCGTCCTTATGGATCTCATCAATAGTATGAGTATTCTCGGGAAGATGAGGGAATGAAACGGTAGGCTTAAGCTCTGACAGATTAATGTCGATGACCTGATCATATTCAGCATCAGCATCTGCTTCGAAGACGGTATACTCTCTTGTGGCATGCTCTTTCAGATATTCTTTGGTCTTGTCATCAACGGGGAAGATACCGTTCTTTCCGCCAGCTTCGATAGCCATGTTTGCAATGGTAAATCTGTCATCCATGGAAAGGGAAGCAACGCCTTCGCCTGTAAATTCCATTGACTTATAAAGTGCTCCGTCAACACCGATCATACCGATGATATGAAGGATAAGATCCTTACCGCTGATATCCTTGGGCAAAGATCCGGTAAGATTAAACTTTATGGCAGAGGGAACTTTGAACCATGCCTCTCCCGTTGCCATTCCGGCAGCCATATCGGTGGAACCCACACCGGTAGAAAACGCTCCCAGGGCACCGTAAGTACAAGTATGGGAATCGGCACCGATGATAACATCACCGGGAACGGTAAGACCTTTTTCGGGAAGAAGTGCATGCTCAATACCCATCTCACCTACTTCGAAGTAATTGGTGATATCGTTCTTTCTTGCAAACTCCCTGACACACTTGCAGTGTTCTGCAGACTTAATATCCTTATTGGGCACAAAGTGATCGGGGACAAGTGCGATCTTGTCCTTGTTAAACACACCTTCAACCTTCATCTTGTCAAGCTCATGAATAGCAACGGGGCTTGTGATGTCGTTGCCGAGTACAAGATCAAGTTTTGCCATGATCAGATCGCCGGCCTTAACAGACTGTAATCCTGCCGCACGGGCAAGGATCTTTTGAGTCATTGTCATTCCCATAAGTCAATTTCCTCATTTCATATTTCTTATTGTTCTTAAAGCCTAAACATATGAATTATAGCATATAATCCACTGTTTTCCTACATTTTCCGCGACATTCACAATAAAAAAAGGGGGAGTCCCGGACTCCCCCCAAAAAGAAGATTTTAATCTTTAAAAACAACCTCAAATGCATAACCAACAAAATTGACATTAACGGTAATATAATCATCGCTGTTATCGAGATCTTCGAGATAATATGGCTTTCCATCTTTGTCAACCACGGCGATACCGAAGGACCTTCCGGCATGTCTGTAGAAAGCAGGAATTCTAAGCTTTATGGTACCTGTTTTCTGATCAAATACAGCCTTTCCGTCCTCGAGAATATTGAAAGAAAATGCTTCCCTGTAACCCTGAGGAATTACAAAAGCGGTTGCGGCATAAAATCTCTCGCCCTGACTTGTAACACTTGAAGTAACCTCAGGCTTATAAGTATCAGTTGCGATAGTGCCGATATTAAGTCCGCTTAATGCATCTTTATTTTCAAGAATTGCATTGAATTCTCTCTTTACAACCTCATCATTACTTGCAGAAGCCGGTGCAGAAGTACTAACAAGTGAATACGATGAGAATCTGTCCGTTGAAAACATAAGAATTCCTGCTTGAGGAACATATCGTGTGTTAAGTTCAGTAAGAGTACCGTTATGATTTCTTACAACTATATAGTTTTCTGCATCATAGACAGAAGTATCTATGGCGAGAGTAACCTGAACATCCTTATCAAGCTGGGCCTGTGCAGATCCTCCAACGGTAAATCCCAGATCAAGTGTTCCATCCATGCGGTTGCCGTATCTTGATGCAGCAGTCTGATCATCAGAAGCCTCAGCAATTGATAAAGAAACAGCCGAATTATCTGATATATTTGTATGGCCGCTGGTATCGCACACATTGTATTTTACAAGTCCGTCTACATGTGAAGAGCTTGAATTGGCTGAAGTCTGCTTATCAACATCAAGATAAACATGCAATGTAACATCACAGGTTCCGGGAATCAGAGGCAGGTCAACAGCGAGATTTCTGTTGCCCATATCTGCTGTCCCATCGGATACATCGCGGGTTGTGCCATCTGCATAAGTAACCACGGCACGCATACTGGGAATAAAATACTCGTCGGTAACAGTGATATTAAAATAAACCTTATCTCTGTTAGCGGGATAAGCGCCGGTTATACTGGTACCGCTGTTAAGTACATGCTGGTACTGAGTCTGATCATCACCTGAAGAAAAACCTATCTCAAAGCCTGACTTTGCAAGAAGGAACTGGCAAGAATCATCAACCTCAATTTCAACGGTTCTTTCCTGG
>JAEEGL016427377.1_pt1 | contig 27100 bp, 21 predicted proteins | sample 9134231 | NCBI WGS metagenome assembly JAEEGL01 (sample SAMN16246548, study PRJNA631951) | gut metagenome | biome: gut microbiome; feature: rumen; material: fiber-attached | host: Bos | place: Iran: Karaj | collected 2018-10 | reverse complement strand
CCTTAAATGTAAATGTGTATAAAACTGTATATACAGTACCATTTTCATCATATACTGAAAGACCAGGTCTTCCTCCACTAAGCTCATAAACATTTCCATCATCATCTAATACTTTAAGACTATAATCAAAATCAGTACCATGTGTTAATGGATTATTCTTATATGTAACTTCATTATAGGTTGACCAATCAACCTCTCTATTTACACCAAGTGAATAATCTAGGTTTTCTTCATCTAAGCCTTCAATTTTTAAATCATTACCTAAATCATCTTGAGTAATTGTTTTACTAATATAATAATAACCAACAATTGTAGATTCAGCTGAATCAAAATTATATTCAGCTTCATTCAATAAATAAAAAGTTGTTCCTGTAGATTCGATTTGATATGCATAACGCTCACTAGAATAATCTGTTTGTTTTTCATAAGTAATATCTAAGCTAGGATAGGCAGCTTTTAGGCTAGCAAAATAATCATCTAAAGATATTTCTTCTCCTGTATATTCAAATACCTTATTTTGTCTTAAGCCATAGCTAGATAAATCAATTATGCCAGCTTCCTTTGTGATAGTTAAGGTAGCAGGTGCATAATATCTAGTTAAGTTATTAATTTTTACATAATAATAATCATCATCTTCAGTTATTGTTAAGCTATAATCAACACCTTCTTTTAAAACTCCAGTTCTAGGATCTCTAATATAAACAGACGGAGTTTCTGATGCTGAATATAGATGAGCACAATTCATTGGCTCTTGGGTAAATTCATATATTTCACCTTTAACGATTGAATTATCATCATCAAATGTGAAATATCCAATATCATTTTCTGTAGCATTCTCTTTATAATAATAGATTATAATGCCACTATCAGAAAGTGTTAATGAATCGCCTAAATAATAAACAGTTTTTACCTTTCTAAGCTCAATTCCCATATTCTCTAAATCAAGATTACCACCATAAACAACATCTATTTGTCTATAGGCAACCTCTTCAGAAATATCAAATGAATCATCAGGAATGCTTAAACCATTTTTAATTTGTAAAAAGTTTAATGTTTTCCAATTAACAAACGCACCAGCTTCAACTGTAGCTAAATTAGCACCAGTTAAATATAGCACTGACATACCATCATACATAGTTGAATAATACTTAGATATTTCAGTAACATTATATGTTGTTCCTTCAATTTCTAATGTATCTGGTACTACATTTTCATATATACTACTACCCACACCAGTAACAGATATTAATTTAACATTAGTTCCATTAATAAGGTAATAATATCTTGTACCATCAACATCTACATGCTTAACATCAATACCTATTTCAATAGAATAATTATTAACGAAATCAAGTGATGTATTTTTAGGATCAACAGATTCTAGCACATTATAATTTGAATCTAAAGTATTATATGTCATGTCATCTCCAAAATAATCAATAATATCAGGAGCAACTTCATATAATGTATGATTGCCTGAAACCACATCTTGATTGAAATAAAAAATAGCTCCATCAACTCTAAATGTTATAGAATATCCTGTGGCAGCTTTAGCATTCATATTAAATAGAAATACAAAAAATGCTATTAATATTAAATTGAAAAACGTTAATTTTTTCTTCATTTACTATCACATCCTAATATTGGATTTGTAAAATGCAAAACACCTTAAATATTTTAACATAATTTTTTAAAAATAAATATATTTTTTAAATATATTAATATATTTAATATAGCAAATCTAAATCCTTTGAACTATAATGTATAATATACTTAACAAATTTTGAAAGAAGATGATATTTATGGTAATTAAATTTAATCATTATTTTCCTTATGTAAATCAAAATAGAAAAATTCATCTATATATTCCAAATGAATATGATAACAGTAATGAAAAATATCCTGTTATGTATTTTTTTGATGGAAATAATCTATTTTTTGATGGGGATGCAATATTTGGAATGTCCTTACAAATGGAATGGTATTTACAACACTATGATAAAAAATTCATAGTTGTAGGTATTGAACAACCAAGAAATGAATATGATAGAATTAAGGAACATTGTCCTTATAATATATTCAGCCATATGTTTGGAAATATAGATGGCTATGGCGATGCCCTTATAAAGTGGATTATTAACGATTTAAAGCCATATATAGATTCAACATATAGAACAATGCCTTTTAGAGAAACAACAGCTATAGGAGGCTGTTCTTCTGCTGGTGTTTCAGCAATATATGCTGCAATAAAATATAACAAATATTTTTCAAAGGTTGCCGCTATATCTCCAGCTATAATGGATTCTAAATATGTATTAACCCATGATATCTATCATGAAGATATATCACCAGATACTAAGATTTTCTTTTCATATGGTACTAATGAATATGGTTCTAATTATGAGTTAAGAAGCCTATGCATCAATAATATGTATGAAATTGAATATCATCTTCATAGTAGAAATGTTAAAACCTACATGTTTAAAAATGAAGGTGGAGAGCATAATGAAATATGCTGGCGAAATGAAATATTTGCTTGGCTAAATTTCTTATGGCACTAAAAAAGACTCTTGCGTTTAAGCAAGGGCCTTTTTAATTATAAATTATCATTATTTTCTACAACTTCAATTGTCTTTTCTTCTTTTACCTCATCAGGCTTACACCAAATAGCGCTAAATAGATAAACAATTGAAATTACTAAATTGATAGAGTTCATCCATGTAGCAGAGTTCTTTTGAGTAATACTCCACAAATAATCTAGCACTAATAATACACCAAATACAATAGCACCTATTCTCCACTTGCCTTGCATACTACATTTTAAACCACATAAAGTCTGAAATACTATTAAAATTATAGCTATAACTACTGCAACATAAATAGTAGTTTTTGCCATATTGATTGCTAGATCAATTGTAGCCTCATCATATCCTTTACTAAGCCCCTCTTCGCGTGCTTGTGCAATAACAGTGTCCATACTTGCAAAAGCAATAATGAAGCCTATTATACTAGTAATTACTAAAGCAATTGTCGCAATAAATAACGCTAATGCTGCTTTATTTGTTTTAATTCTTTCCATCGCAAATTATCCCCCTAGCCATAATTATAACAAAGAAGATATACCAATATCAATAAAAAGAAAAAGCCTCTTACTTATGAGTAAGAAGCTAAATTCTTATAACTATTCTGCAGATGTAGTGTCTTGTGCTACAGGTGCATCTGGTTTGCACATAATTGCGCCTACTAGATAGAAGCCAGCTATTAATGCACTAATCCAGTTCATCCAGCCACCACGAGTAATAGCCCAAACATAATCGATACATAATAATACACCGAATACGATAGCGCCAACTCTCCATTTACCATGCATACTGCACTTTAATCCGCATAATACTTCAAATAGTAGTAGTATTGCAGTAATAACGATAGCAGCATATAAGGCACCTCTAGTAATTGTAACTACCAAATTAACTTCATCTGGTGTAGCACCAGTTTTTGCTGCCTCAGTTCTAGCAGCTTCTAATGCTGTTTCCATAGTTGCGATAGTCATAATAATACTAACTACACCAAGTACAAGCATAGCAATTGTAGCAATAAATAATATTAAAGCGTACTTATTTGATTTTACTCTTTCCATCGAAATGTCCTCCTAATAATTATTATAACAAAATAATTTTTTCTAGTAAATAAAAAAAGCTTCCTTTTTCAAGGAAACTCCTAATCACAATAAATTACAATTTGATTGTCCTTTAATGTATTTTTTACATCGATAACTCTTTGATTAGTTGAGCCTTTCCATTTTAAATTTGGCTTAAATAGCTCAGTCATAAACTGACCATCAACTAAAACATCGATATATGGTAATGCCATCTTATTTGGAATGTCTTCAAACTTAAAGCCTGTCCATACCCAAATGTTTTTATTTGGGTATTTTTCTTTGAAGCTTTTAGCAAGCTTATACGTACCTTCCACATTAACTTCATGCATTGGCTCACCGCCTAAAATTGATAGACCATCAATATAATCGTGGTTAGCCATTGATAAAATTTCTTCTATGATAGAATCATTAAATTCTTTTCCCTTATTAAAATCCCAGGTTTCAGAATTAAAGCAATCCTTACAATGAAAATGGCAGCCCTGGAAAAAGATAGATACTCTTACTCCTGGACCATTAGATATATCCATTTTCCTTATTTGATTATATCTCATGCTACTTTATTATCTACGTGTAATACTCTTTCTTTAATTTCTTGAGTTCTACCCTTATTCCAGAAATTAGTACCAATATAGCCACAAGTACGTCTAGCAACATTAAGTAAATTATGATCTCTATTACCACAATTTGGACAATACCATTCTAAATTATCATCAAGTAATATTTCACCTGTATAACCACACTTTTGGCAATAATCAGATTTAGTATTTAATTCAGCATACATGATATTATCATAGATAAATCTCATAACTGAAATAACTGCCTCTAGGTTATTTTGTAGGTTTGGTGTTTCAACATATGAAATAGCTCCACCTGGAGATAATTGTTGGAATTCAGATTCTAATTCTAGCTTAGTGAATGCATCAATTTCTTCGAATACAGGTACATGATATGAGTTAGTAATATAATTTCTATCTGTAATACCCTTAACAGTACCAAATCTTCTCTTTAAGCATTTTGCAAACTTATATGTTGTTGATTCAATTGGTGTACCATATACTGAATAATCAATATTTTCTTCAGCCTTCCACTTATTACATGCTTCAACTAAATGCTTCATAATTTGAATACCAAAATCATGACCAACACCATTATCTGTATGTGAATTATCAGTCATATATTTTACGCATTCATAAAGACCAGCATAGCCTAAAGAAATAGTTGAATAACCATTATGTAATAAATCATGTAATGATTCACCCTTCTTAAGTCTAGCTAGAGCACCATATTGCCATAAAATTGGGGCAACATCACTTGTTACACCTGCAAGACGTTTGTGTCTAATCTGTAATGCCTTATGACATAAATCTAATCTTTCATCAAATATTTGCCAGAATTTATCCATATCTTTATTACTAGATAATGCTACATCTGGTAAATTGATAGTTACAACACCTTGGTTGAATCTACCATAATATTTTGGCTTATTAGTTTTTGGATCAACATAAGGAGTTAAGAAGCTTCTACAGCCCATACAAGGATAGCAATTACCATTACCGTTCTTATCAATCTTATATTGAAGCATCTTCTTTTCAGAAATATAATCTGGAACCATTCTCTTTGCTGTACATTCTGCAGCTAACTTAGTTAAATAAAAATATTTAGAATCATCATGAATATTGTCTTCTTCTAAAACATATAAAAGCTTAGGGAAGGCTGGTGTTACATAAACACCCTTTTCATTCTTAAAACCAACAATTCTTTGTTTTAAGAATTCTTCTATAATCATAGCTAATTCTGTCTTATATTCAGCAGTTTCACCTAAATACATGCACACACTTAAAAATGGAGCCTGTCCATTAGTGTTAGTCATAGAGTTTACTTGATAGTTGAATGTTTGAACACCATCTTCAACTTCCTTCTTAGTATCCTCTTCTGCAAATTTCTTTGCATTTTCTAAATCTAAGCCTCTCTTTAGATATTTATCTAAATACTTATTGTAGCTATCTCTTACAAATGGAGCTAAATGAGTTAAAGAAACTGTTGCTCCACCATAAGATGATGATGTTACAGCCAAAATAATTTGTGTTGCGATAGTAGCTGCAGTAATAAATCTATGAGGCTTATCTATTTTTACATTATTGATAACTGTACCATTTTGAAGCATATCCTCTAGATTAATTAATTCACAATTATGTAGTGCATTTTGGGCAAAGTAATCAGCGTCGTGGAAATGAATAATACCTTCCTCATGAGCTTTAACAATATCATCAGGAAGTAAGAATCTCTTAGTGATATCTGTAGATGTAATACCTGCAAGATAATCACGTTGAGTAGTTACAAGCTCAGCATTCTTATTAGAGTTTTCACTATTCCAATATTCATTTTCGCCTTCAATTAATTCCTTAATTGATTGGTCTGTAGTATTTGCTTTTCTAACTAATTCTCTAGTATATCTATAAGTAATATATAATTTAGCTAAATCATATTTACCATATTCCATTAGTTTTTGTTCAATTATATCTTGGATATCTTCAACTAATATTCTTTTCTTACCTAAATCCTCAATATAATGGATAATTTCATCTATTTGTTCTTTAGAAACCCTATCCTTAGGTCTCATTTCATTATTAGCCTTACCAATGGCTATTTCAATCTTTGATTTATCATAGTCGACAATATGTCCGTCTCTTTTAACAATTTTCATATTTCCATCCTCGCTTTGATTTCTAGTATATAACTTTTTAAGTTTTTTTAAAAGTTGCGATTGCAACTTTTTTTAACATTTGTTAAAATATTTTTGGAAGTGAAAAAAATGCCTTTTACTGACATAAATGAAAACAATATAGAAAAGTTAATAGATGAATTAAAAGGACATATTTATACCTTCAATAAGAACGAAGAAATACTATCAACTATTAGAGCCAAAAATATGCTTTGTATTGTATTAGAAGGTAGCTGCCAAATAATAAAAACTACCTATAATGGTGATGAAATAATTGTTGAAAACCTATATGAGAATTCGATTTTTGGTAGTAATTTCTCAGATATCGATAATATTGATACTATAATTATGTCTAAGGCCAAAACTAAAATTTTAGTTTTTAATTATAATTATGTAATGACATATAATATCAATTCTGATTATTATAATATTTTCATAAGAAATCTATTTAGAATCTTAAATGAAAAAACAAGAAAACAAATATATCAAATGAGAATATTATATAAAAAGAATATAAGAGAAAAGCTTCTTGAATATTTCGAAATTGAATATGAACAAAATCACTCTAAATATATAGATTTAAAAATACCTCTAAAGGATTTTGCTGATTATATTGGTGTTAATAGATCAGCAATGTTTAGAGAATTAAAAAATCTAAAGGATGATAAGATAATTGAATTAAAAAATAAAAGAATTACATTATTATATAAAAATAAAGACCTATTGTATTAGGTCTTTTTCTATATTCTTTTTCTTTTCATATAACATATTATCAGCTTTAGATATAAAATCCCTAACAAACTTAATAGATTTATCATATTTAGCATAGCCAATAGACATAGATATTTTATATTCTAAATTATTTGATGCTTCCTTTAATGCCTCACTAATATCAGCAATTAATTCTTCTGGTTCATTTACATGGCCAACTATAATAAACTCATCTCCACCAAATCTACCAAATTGTGTTTTGTTATATTTTAACAAAACCTTTTTTATTGTATCAACAGTGATTTTTAATGCATTATCTCCTTCTACATGGCCATATGTATCATTGATAGATTTAAATTTATTTAAGTCTAGCATAAATAAATATAAATTTTCACCATTATAATTATTAATATATCTATGTGTTAAAACAATTATTTTCCTTCTATTATTAATATCTAGTAATGAATCTGTAGATATTTGATCTTCTATTTCTACCAAATAACAAATAGCACATGAAAAAATTAAACCCATACATGCGATTGGAAGTTTCCAATAGAATAATTGAATAATACCACAGATAAAAGGAATTACAGGGAACGTTGCTAAAATAAAATATCTTTTCTTATTAACCTCATTATGGAATCCATAATATAAGCATCTAACTGATGATGTAACAATATATGTATATATTATTACATATAGCATTGGAAATAATGCTCCTCTAGAATAAACAAGCTTTCCATCAACCTCATCTAATTTAAACAATATTCCTGTAAATGCATTTACAATAAGTAATATAACACCAAGAACTACCAATGAAGATGTGTATAATAAAAACCATTTATTCTTTGAAAATTTTGTATCTAGCGTTACCTCAAAATATACAAACCACAAAAATCCACATAAACATCCAGATATGAAATATAATCCCTTTAGTATATGGCTTATTACTATATTTTGTGGTATTAATGATTGATCCATCGAATACCATAATGTATCAAATGCAAAAAGTAATATCAATGTTAATAAAGCTATATTAAATACTCTTTTTTGAATTATACTATTTAAGCCTTTATTTGAAAATACCATGAATACTACAGCAAATAGTATACAAAATATATTTATCAAATTATATAAAGTTAAATATGATTCCATAAAATCATCTCCTAACTTATTATTTCTTCTTTATCATTTAAAGCCTCAAGCTTATCCTCAATTTGTATTTGCATATCATGGTCCATAATTCTTTTATAAAAATCAAGAGCACCCTGATAAATAGAAACTAATATATCCCTTATTCCCTCATTTTCTTTATATAGGTCTTCTGCATAATCTATAGCCTTTTTATAATATTCATCAGCACTAGTTATTCTTTCTAGCTGATTATATACAAAAGCTATTCCTCTAAGTACTATTGCGTAATGTTCCTTATTAAAGAAATGATTATGTATTTTAGCATCATCTAATAATTCTAGCGACTTAAAATAATTATCTAAGGATGCCTCACCATCATTCATTTCCCAATAACATGTAGCAAGACCAAAATATTGATCAGCAAGCTTTTCTGATAACTCACTATTGTGATTATGATCAGCAAATATTTTAATTGCCATTTCATAATATTTAATAGATAAATAATTATCATTTAAATCATAATTCAAAAGTGATGCATATTTAGAATATACCTCAGCTAAATAAATATGACTATCACCATATTGTGATAATACATCTATTTCTTCTTCAAATGTTTTCTTTTCTAACTCATAATCTCCTAACAAATCATAATAATATGATAATTGATTATAGGCATCACTAATATACAAATCATCTAATTTTTTAGATAGTTCTACATTTTTCTTAGCTATTTCAATAGCTAAATTAACCTCATCTATAGATTCATATACATAACTTAATGATGTATATATATCAAATAATAATTCTTTTTCTTGCTTAGTTTTTGGCTCATTTAAGGCATCAATTGCCTTATTATGATAATCTATACATTTTTGATCACTATCTAAGCATAAATCAGATAAATGGAAATAGCCTGATGCTATCCAAACTCTATTATCTGACGGATTGATTATATTTAAAACCTTAACTAATCTATTATATATTTCTTCAGCATCCTCTAATCTAGAAATATCTATTAAGCTTAAATATGAATTATATATGTCATAACAATCATAATCCTTTAGCTTATCTGCCACATTTTCAAACAAATTAATACCAAGTAGATATTTTTTTCTTCTATCTTCCGCATATAATTCATTATTACCATATAAGCAATATGATTTAATTAAGAACCAATAAGCATCTTCCGATTTTGCCTCTATTGCCTCAAGGGTTGAAATAGCCTTCTTTAACCAATCAAAATTAACATTATAATCATATTCACACAAATATCTATAATATGCTATACATGTTATTGCAAAATGTAATTTAGCATTATCACTTGAAAATTCTTCAAATTCATTTACCAATAATTTAATTTTTCTTTTTAATGAATCAAAGCTTAATAGCTTTAATTCAACAGAAAAAATACGACATTTATTAATAAATAATCTTTCGCCTTCTATATATTTATTTAATTTCTTTAAATATGTTAATTCGATAGAAAAATTATCACAATAATCAGCTGTATCTATAATACTAATTAACGCTTTTATAACTTTTTCATCATCTAGCTTTTTAGCAAAATCAAATGAATAAATATAAAATTGTAAAGCCTTATGATAATTTTCTAATCTTTCATATGCAAAGCCTATATTATCATATATTCTATATATTTCTTCATTATAATTTTTAGAATAATCATCTAAATAATCTAAAGCCATAAATAAATATTTTAAGGCTTTTTTATATGATTCTAATGAAATATAACTTAAACCTATGCATAAAGCTATATCACATCTTTTTTCTCTACCATAATTAGTTTGTTCAATTATTTTTAATAATTTATTTCCATTTTTAATAACATCATCTAAACTATCTGTATTTAGGCTATGTTCAAAAAGAGCATCATATATTTCATATGCCCCAAAGTCATCACTATATTTTAATGCCTTCTTTAGATAATAAATCTTATTATCTTCATCAAATAAAGAATAATATGTATAATAATCATATTTGTTTTTATCATCACCATATTTAATAAATGGTGTAATATATTCTAAATACGATTCAGCCAATTCCTTATCAAATTTAATCGAATACTTTACTACTTCAGTACATATCGTTAGTAATAATTTATAATATTCTTCACATTTAGGAAAGGTCTGTTCTATATATTCTTTTAATTCAAGGTATTTATTAACTATTTGTTCATTATTATTTTCTTCAATGTATTTACCTATTTCTAATGAAATAGACTTAAATTTATCCATAAACTACCTTTTGTTATATATTCTTTTATATTCTTGATATATTTCTTCCTTTAAATCATCATCAATTACTTCATTTAATTCATAATTGTTATCGTCTGAATAAATTGAATAAATAATAACCTCATCATCTGCAAAACCTAGATTAACAGGATGTAGGATAGCATATTTTTCATCCTCTAAATTAATTAAGGCAACCTGTTCAAATTCTATCTTTTCACCTAAATCATTAGTAAATATGATATTTTCGTTATTATTCTCATCTAATAATTGTAAAAATGGATTTTTCTTCATTATTTTTTCTTAACCTTTATCTTACCATTAATAGTTTTTGTAAATCTCTTTAACTGTTCTTGTGCTTCCTCACTACCATTATCAGCAGCAACCTTATACCATTTATAAGCATCTTCGAAGCTAGCAACAGGTACACCAAGTGCCTTTTCAAAGCATTCGCCTAATCGATACATTGAATATGCATCTCCTGCCTCAGCAGCCTTAGTCCACCAATATTTTGATGTCACTAAATCCTGGTTAACTGTAGAATCCTCAGGTGGAAGAGCATAGTTTTCAGCAACTCTAATAATTGCAGGAACATAGCCAGCATTTGCCGCTCTTAACCAATATGACATCGCAGTATCATAATTTTCTAATACACCATTACCAGATGCGTAAATATCACCTAACGAATTTAGTGCTTCAGGATCTTCAACACCAGCAGCTTTCATATACCAATAGATAGCCTTTTTCATAGATTGTTCAACGCCCTTACCATTAGCGTATCTATTAGCCATCTTAACCTGTGCTCGAACGTTATTTTGATTTGCGGCAAGCTCGTAGTAGTGAACTGCAAGTTCTGTACATTGTAAAGTTCCAACACCATCAGCATAGCAGTCAGCAATACGCTCTTGGCAGTACGCATCTCCTGCCTCAGCACCAGCTAAAAATAGAGTTGCGGCACCCTTCATTTTTCCAAGCATTTCATAGCATAAGCCAGCCTTTTGTTGAGCATCAACAACACCTTGTTTAGCTGCATGGACTAACCATTGAGCGGCTCTTGGAATATCCTTAGTGATACCATCACCGTTCATATAGGCTAAGCCTAAATAATATTGGCTAAATGGATGAGCATATTTTGCAGCTTCAGTAAACCACGCAACAGCCTGTGTAGAATCCTGATGGATTCCAGTTCCTTCTAAATAGCATAAGCCAACCATATAACATGCCTCAGTAATTTTACTTTGAGCAGCAAACATATAATATTGGAAGGCTCTTTTAACATCCTTTGCACAACCCTTACCAAAATATAAGCAGTCAGCTAAATAATAATGTGCACTTGCATTATTTCTATCATTTTCAACTACTTGAGTAAGTAGCGGAACAGCTTCTTTATATTTTTCATCATTATATAATTCTTCAGCTCTTTTAAAAACACCTGTGTATCTATTAATTATATATTCAGCCATATTAAAAACCTCGAATCTCTTATAATTTATTTTACTCTATATTTAAATTTAAAACAAGATAAAAAGCCCTTTAAGGCATTTGATATAAATCATGTCTTAAAGAGCTTTTATTTTAGATTTTTATAAAGATTTTCTCAAATATATTTCTAAAAAAATATATTATTCAGCATCCTTTGTATAAATCTTAATTGTTTGGAACCTAACTTGAGTATTTGATGTTTTTGCAGAATTATCATTGAATAATGTAAATTCTGAATCATTAATAGTATAAGAACCATCAGCATTTGCTGTAATTTCATTGCCATTTTTATCTAATACTTTTAATGTAGAAATACTATCACTAGAAGCTAAAGTAAATTTGATTCTTTCAATTTTCTTACCAGTGTTAAGTAGAGTAATTGTTAACTTATTACCTTTAGTTGAATTCTTAGTAGCATACATTCTAAAACCATCAGTTCTAATAGCCATATCATCTGATGCGCCATTCTTATTATAAGTTGCACTAAATACTGTTGAATCTAAACCTAGATTTGAAACTAAATTATCTGCTGCTGCAGTTGTATTAGTAGTAACATTTGCTTTTAAAATGTAATTAGGAAGAACGTCTTTTGTAATAACAATATTATAAGTTTCAGCTGCAGCTGAGCCACAATTAATTGTGGCTACAACTGTAACATCAGTAGGAGTAGCTGGAGTATCATAAGCTATAGAAGTAACTGCTGTATCTCCAACCTTATATGTAATTGCAATAGTTTTAGTGTAATTAGCAACTGTAACTGTAGCAGGAAGTGCTAAATCTGCATCAATGCTCTTAGGAAGCTTACCTAATTCTTCCTTTACCTTAGCTAATGCTTCAGCATCAGTTAATTTAACAATTGTAGCATCTACAATTGTATCAGTAGTTGCAGGAGCAACAACTAAGCACTTCTTAGTAGAATTGTAAATAGCATTACCAGTAACTGTAACGTCTGAACCTACAACACTTAACTTAGCAAGCATTGTTGTATATGGTTCAGCTTCTAAATCTAGATAATAGTTATTTAATTCAACATAGAATGTATTACCTTTTTCATCAACTAGTGTAGCAACTCCTCCACCATATTTAGAAGTTTCCCAAGCAGTAACAGAACCAGTAACCTTTACATTATTATTGTATTGTGCCTTTAAGTTAGCTTGAGTTACTTCAGCAATTGTAGTAGTCTTAATAGTTGCTGTAACAACATTACCAGTTAAATCATAAACTGGATTAACTGTGATATCCTTAGTAAATTCAGGTTGTCCACTATAGCTCTTACCCTTACCAGTAACATAAATAACATCGCCATTCTTTAAAGCGCCTAAATTAGCTAATTCATCTGATGAATAAATATACATACCGTATGTTCCATCCATAGATTGTAAGTAAACACGCTTAGCAGCATTTGAACCAATAAACTTACCTACGATTACACATTTAACTGTAACTTCACTTCCTTCAGATGAACCAGATAATGCTGTCTTAACTTCTGCTAAAGTATTTTCTTTAGCAACAACAGTTAATGTAGCTTCTTTAAATGCAGTTGTACCATCACATGTAGCAGTAACCTTTACCTTTACTGTACCTGCAGTACCATTTAAGTATAATGCACCATTAACGATAGCTGCAACTGAAGAACCTTCAGTTACTTCATAAGTTAGAGTAGTTCCAGAATACTTTGAATTAGCTTCAAGAGCAATCTTATTAGAATTTGTATATTCTTTTGCTAATAGAGTAGCTACTTCTTCACTAGCATGATTTGCTTTTTCACCAGCTGTTAATGCTAATGTATTAAATTCATACTTAACAACTGTTTCAAAATCACCAAGTTTATAAGTACCAACTAATACAACCTTTTCAGCTGTTGCACCTGGAGTAACAACTAGCTTGCCAGAAGAAATTGAAGCAGCTGTTGGAGTTCCTTCAAATGCCCAAGTAATTTGAACATCACCATCTGCTGCAGGTAATGTTACTTCAGCATTATCATTATAAATTTCAGCTATTTCAACTTTCTCAACAGCCTCATCAACTGTAGCCCATGCTGGTTTTGCAGTTTCAACTACTAAATCATCAACAGATGTAATAATTATTGATTGATAACCATAAAGAATACCCTTAACAGTTACGTAATCGTCTAGCTTAGCCTTAGCAACTAATGCATCAAATAAAGTCTTTGTAGCTGCGTCTTCAAACTTAGTCAAACCTTGTTGTAGTATAACGTTCATTTCTTTACCATATACTTCAACAGTAAATACTACTTGTTCAGTTGATAAATACTTACCTGCTGTAGTAGTTTGAGTCTTAGATACGCTCTTTACTTTAGCACCATTTAATTCAACTAAATTAGATTGAGTATAGAATAATGACTTTTCTAATGTTTGATTAGCATCCATAACTGATGCAGTAATATTCTTTCTCTTAGCTTCTACTTGTTCAGCTGTAAGAGACTTTGTAGTATCAACTGCTACAGTACCATAACAAGCTTCAATAACTCCGTTATATGGTTGAACAGTGTTTCCATCAATAGTAACATATGAACCTACTGCAAGTTTAGCATAATCAGCATCTTCGATATAAACATTATATGCAAACCATGCACCATCTGGATAAGTATCAGATGCTAAATAAATACAGCATTGAGTCTTATTATTATAAATTGATGTAACAGACTTAGCTAAAACATAACCAGAAACTGTTGCTGTTGGCTTAGAAGCAGCATTATCATAATAACCCTTAAATTCTTCTTCTGGTGAAATTGCCTTGTTAATACGTACTGAGAATGTTTCAGAGTTTGCACTCTTATCACCAACAGTAACTGTTGCATAGAATTCAACTGGAGTTAATTTATCTGCAGGTCTAGTTATCTTTGCCTTAACATCGTCTAAAGATTCATCATAATCAGCAGTAGCTGGATCATCAACAGAATATTCGAATGTTAATAAACTAGTATTTGAAGATGTCCAAGTAAGTTTATAATTATCCTTTCCATCTGATACATATGAAGGTAGCTTGAAATCATCAGAAATCTTGTTACCATCATTTGTAATGATAATTTGTTTTGCTAATGCATTTACATCAACGGAACCTTTACCACCATTACATGAAGTTAAAGCTCCTGTGGCTAAAGCTGCAAGAACTGCACCAATAGTCATAAATTTAATTTTCTTCATTCTTTTCTTCTCCTTAATCTTTTATTAATCAGCTAACGCTTAATTCAGATAGCTTATTAATTGTAAACGCGTTTAAATCTTTTGTTTTAGCAAAAGCTTTTGAAGCAGTTACAGTCTTTCCTTCATAATCTGGAGTGTAACCTTCAGCAGCAAATGAATCATCAGTAACAGAGAATGTTACTGTTTTATTATCGCCTTTAATATTTACAACACCTGTTAATGTTAATGTTTTATTTGATACCTCAGCCTCAGATACTTGCATTGAAAGATTTTCATTATAATAATCTTGCATCTCTCTTATTGTATACATAGAATCTTCTTGTGCTCCGGCTAAAGCTGTACATCCGTGAATAGATCCTTCACCTGTTGTCCAGCCAATAAATCTCATTAACGAATTTTTAGTACTAATAGTAAATATTCTTGAACCAGAATATCCAATAACAACCTGATATGTATAATACTTTCCATCTGTTTCATCATATTGCTCTACAGTTACTGTTCTAAAGTCACCTGTACCTAAATCAGTAATGTATGCTTTAAATGATACACATGTTGGAACACTTGTTGACTTATCGTAATATTTATCAGGATTAGCCTTTAATTCTTTTAATGATACATTATTTACTTTTTCTGGATAATAAATATCTTCATCATCACCAAAAACATGTAATTTTAACTTTTGTGCCTTTTCATGTGCTTTTTGGAAATATTCATAATACTTTCCTGTTGCAGGACAATTATTCTTTGAATAGCCATTTTCAACACATTCTAGATTATAAAGTCTATAGTTTGTTTCATTTGGTAGCTTATACCAAATGTATCCTAAATATCTAGTACCATTTGTATCTTTTTCAGGAGTAGAACCCTCGGCTTCAACAATATAGCTTTCAGCCTTAGATAATGTCTCTTCATTCCATACAGATGCTGCCTTACCCCATTTATCATAGCCGGCAGTTGATTCTGGTGTATCTATAGCTAAATATCTAATAGTATATGATTTTCCAGATTTCTTTCCCTTGATACCTGAAGTGTCACCATCTGTATATCTTGTGATTACACACTCCTCGATACCATCGCTATCAAAAGTTTTATCTTTTGCAGACCTTTTTAATGTACAGCTAGCTGTAACATCAACTTTAGTAATGTCTTCATTAGCTGCATTACAGCCTGCAAAACTAACAAGTGCAGCCACACCTAAAATGAAGGAAAATATTTTTTTTGTTTTATTCATATTTCCTCCTTATGAGTTTAATTATTTTGTATAATACTTAGCTTCGTCTGCTGCTTCACTAATTGTTTCAGCAATCTTTGAAGTACCTTGAGACTTCATTGCAGTAACTAATGCAGCACCAATTTGAGTACGTGCAACAGCTGAACCATTAAATGCATCAGATGTATAGAAAATATCTTTTTCAGCTAAAGTTTGAGTAAATGCAGTAACTCTACCAGCTAATGAACCATCTTCCATTACTTCAATTAAAGCTGGATTTTGGAAAGCTGACTTTCTAACTGGAGAATAACCACCTGAACAATAAGAAGCTTGAACTTCTGAAGATAATAATAACTTAACGAATTTCCAAGTCATTTCAATCTTTTCTGGTGAACCTTGATCAAACATAACTAGAGATGGACCTTGAGAAATACATACAGCTTTTTCTGCAGTAATACCAGGAACAGCTGCAATACCTACAGCAAATTGAGCATCACCATCTTTTGGAGCTTGGTTCTTTGCACCACCAGTTGAACCGATAGAAATAAATGAACCAGTGTATTCTTTCTTATAATCAGCACTTTCTGATCTCTTATCATATTTTACAAATAACTTTGATGTATAAGCGCCTGAAATAGTTTGAGTTGTGAATAAACCATTATCATACTTAGCTTTTAATGTTTCAAAGAATCCCTTTGTTACATCGTTATTAAATATGATTTTATTATTTCCACTAAGAGAACCATCTGTGTAGTACTTTCCGCCATGTTCTTCAGCATATTGTTCAAGGTAAGTGATTACCCAGTTTGCTTCAGAGTCATATCCAAGAGGTGAAGACTTTGGATAAAGAGCCTTTAATTGAACGCAAACATTCCATAATTGATCCCAAGTTGTTGGAACTGAAATATTATTAGCATCAAATACTGTTTTATTGTAGTAAATAACTTCTGTAGAACGAGACATAGGAAGAGAATACATTCCTTCTTTTTCATATGCTGTACCTTCTGTCATATATGAAGGAACAAAGTCATTCCATTCTTCAGCAGTGAAACCTAATTTTTCATCATCAATATATGTTTGCATATTTACTACCTTACCAGTCTTTAAATAGTTAGCAACATGGTCAGGATAGCAATAAGCTACTGATGGCTGAGTATTAGCAGATAAACATTGAGTAACTTTAGTCTTTAAAGTATCATAGCTGAAACCATTAGTAATATTTACTGTCCAGCCTGCGTTTTCAGCTTCATATTTAGCTTTTGCTGCATTTAGTGGCACCATATAGTCATCGCCAGCAGTTGTGTAAAAATCAATTGTGTGTGAATTATCAGCTGATTGACCACACGAAGCCAAACCAACTGCAAGTGCTGCTATAGCACTTAAACCTAAAAATTTTTTAATTTTCATTTTATTATCTCCTTAATATATTATCTCAAAAGCGATTATCCTTTAATACCGCTTCTAGATACACCTTTCATAATGTATTTTCTAAATAGCATGAATACAATAAATAGCGGAATAGAAATGATTACGGCAGCAGCCATCTTCATTGGATAGTCTGTACCATCAGATCCGATACCACATTGTGCCATCCAGTTTGAAACCAATCTCCATTCTGGAGAGTTAACAAGCTGTGGCCACATATATGAATTCCATACACCAATCAACTTTAAAATTGTAATTGAAATGATAGTTGGAGCTGTCATAGGAACCATAACTTTTACTAAATACTTAAAATCTGAGCATCCATCAACCTTAGCTGCTTTATATAATGTTTCAGGAATTTGCTTAAATGCATTTCTTAATAAATATATATAATAAACAGATACAAGGAAAGGAACAATCATAATTGTTAAAGTATCGCCCCATTTTAAATCACTTGTTGTTGTAATGAAATTTGTAGTTGTAAATAACTCACCTGGAATCATCATAGTCATTAATAAACAACTAAATAAGAATTCTCTTCCGGCAAATTTCATTCTAGCAAATGCATATGCTGCTAGTATTGTCAAAATCAAACTTAAAAATGTTGATGTTAAACCTACAAATATTGAATTTAATAAAGTTCTAGAGAATAAATGATTACTATATGCAAATGCATTTAAATAGTTTTGATAATAAAATCCCTTAGGGAAAAATGAAGGAACTATATCTTGATATTCACTTAATGTTTTGAATGAAGTAAGAATCATCCACAAGAATGGGAATAAACATAAAAGAGCAGCTACTGTTAATAATACATAAGTAATTATACAAGTCAAAATTCTCTTTACTTTTTGTTTTTGTTCTTGCTTTTCAACATTTAAATCAAAATCAGAAACAGTTTGATTACTAGGTAGTTTATTAGTAATTTCCATCTTTGCACCTCCTAGTAATGAACTCTCTTCTTACTAACATATAGGTTAATAAGAGTAAAGAATAGAATCAATACAAACAGAATCAATGCACCTGCTGCCGCAACACCAGTTGAACCCAGACCGATATTATCGTAAATGTATCCAACCATTGTATTGATATAGCTTCGTTCGACTGTTTGAGCACCAAATATACCAACTACTGCTGTATAGGCTTTAAATCCACCGATAAAACCAGTAATTAGTAGATAAGAAAGCATTGGTGAAATTAGAGGAACTGTAATTTTCCATAATGTTCTATGTCTTGATGTACCATCAATTTTAGCAGCATCATAATACTGCTTATTAACATTTTGAAGTGCACCAAATAAAATTAAGATTTTAAATGGAAGTCCAGCCCAAATTTCATAAACTATAACAACTATTCTGTTCCACCAAATATTATCTTGTGAAACAGCTAACCAGTCAATTTCAGTATGGAAAATTTGATTAATTAAACCATAGCTAAATGTAACAGAACCTGTACCAACAATTTGGAACATTGTCGCAAATACAGCACCAACGGCAAGAGCGTTTGTTAAGTAAGGTAGGAAGAATATTGTTTGATATGCTCTTTGTACCCACTTAATTGAATTTAATCCAACCGAAATTAATAGTGCTAATAAAGTTGAGATAGGAACTGCGAAAACTGAGAATATAACTGTATTAGCTAAACAATATTGGAACTTCTTATATTGTAATACATATGTAAAATTTTCAATTCCCCAGCCATTATAGCTTTTATCAAGAGAGCTGTAGCCATTTTGGAAAGCATATATTGTTGTTCTAACTAATGGATAAAATGTAAATACAGCCATTAAAGCTAAAATAGGCAATATATAAATCCAACCCTTTTGATCATGATAGAAATTTCTTAGCTTCTCTTTAAAAGAAAGCTTATAAATTTCTTGAGAATTAATTGTTGATTCCATATTAATCCTCCTTTACGTCATCTTCTCTTAAACGTACTTCTGTTTCTTTGTTAAATAAGAATACTTTTGATGGTTTTAAATCAAACTTGAATACATTTGATAGAGGAACTTCAGCATCAATAATTATTCTTACTGTTTCTTTAGTACAATTTGGATGAGTTAAAACAATTGATTTATCTCTACCCATTACCTCTATATGATCTAGATCAAGTGTAAATACACCGTTCTTATCATTGTAAATGAATCCTTCAGGTCTAATACCAACCCAAATTTCTTGATCAGGAAGCTTTGTGTCCATAATAGCTTCTTCACCAATATAAACCTTGCCTGATTTAATTGTACCAGCAAAAGTATTAATTGGTGGAGTACCTAAGAATTGAGCTACGAATAGGTTTGTAGGATCATCATAAACCTTTTGCGGAACATCAACCTGTTGAACAACACCTAGCTTCATAACAATGATAATATCAGAAATAGACATTGCTTCTTCTTGGTCATGTGTTACGAATACTGTTGTAACTCCTGTTTCACGCTGAATTCTTTTGATTTCTTCACGAGTCTGTAATCTTAATCTAGCATCTAGGTTAGATAGTGGCTCATCTAGAAGTAATACATTTGGTTGCTTAACTAGGGCTCTAGCGATAGCAACACGTTGTTGCTGACCACCAGAAAGCTCAGATGGTTTTCTATCCATAAGAGTTTCAATTTGAACAATCTTAGCAGCTTCTAAAGCCTTTTGTTCACAAATCTTCTTTGGAACTTTTTGATTTTCAAGTGGGAATTTGATGTTTTGACCAACTGTCATATGAGGATATAAAGCATAGTTTTGGAAAACTAGACCAATACCTCTTTTTTCTGGAGCTAATCTTGTAACATCAGAATCTCCGAAAATAATTTGTCCTGCTGATGGTGATTCAAGACCAGAAATCATGAATAGAGTTGTTGACTTACCACATCCTGAAGGACCTAATAGACCAACAAGTTTTCCATCTGGAATTTCAACATCCATGTTATTAACAGCATAGACTTCACTTTTTGTCTTCTTGTTACTAAAAATTTTCGTTAAATTCTTTAGTAAAATTTTCATAAATGTGTTTCTCCTTGTTGCATTATTTATTGAATTAATAATCCAATCTTTCGTATAATATATTTTATCAAAAAAAGCTACTTTAGTAAATAAAAATTAAATATTTTTATATATGAAAATATATGAAAACGACAAAAAAAATAAAGGGTATTATAAATAATACCCTTTTGTGTTATTTTTACTGATGATTATCTCTATCTTTTACTACTACGTCGTGTGCTCCACCTTCAACAATTGATACACTACTTACAAGTGTAAGCTTAGCCTTCTTTTGAAGCTCAGCAATTGTTTTAGCACCACAATTACACATAGTATGTTTAATTTTACTTAGTGTAATACTTAAGTTATCGTGAAGTGAACCGGCATATGGAACATATGAATCTACACCTTCAACAAAAGATAATTTTTTAGAGCCACCTAAATCATATCTTTGCCAGTTTCTAGCTCTTGCACTTCCTTCGCCCCAATATTCCTTCATGTAATTACCATTAACTAATACCTTGTTAGTTGGTGATTCATCAAATCTTGCAAAATATCTACCAAGCATACAGAAATCTGCGCCCATAGCTAAAGCAAGTGTAATATGGTAATCGTGAACGATACCACCATCCGAACAAATTGGAACGTAAATACCAGTTTCTTCAAAATATTTATCTCTAGCCTTTGCTACCTCAATAACAGCTGTAGCTTGACCACGACCAATACCCTTAGTTTCTCTTGTGATACAAATTGATCCTCCACCGATACCAATCTTAATAAAATCAGCACCAGCCTCAGCTAAGAATCTAAAGCCTTCCTCATCAACAATGTTTCCAGCTCCAACCTTAACCTTATTGCCGTATTTAGCTCTAATCCATTCAATAGTTCTCTTTTGCCATACTGAATAGCCTTCAGATGAATCAATACATAAAACATCAGCACCAGCCTCTACTAAGGCAGGAACTCTTGTTTCATAATCTCTTGTGTTAATACCAGCACCAACGATATAACGCTTATGCTTATCAAGCAATTCATTTGGATTTTCCTTATGTGATGAATAATCCTTTCTAAATACGAAAGCAACTAAGCATCCATTTTTATCTATGATAGGTAATGAATTAAGCTTATGCTCCCAAATAATATCATTAGCTTCCTTTAATGTAGTTCCTTCCTTCGCTGTAACAAGCTTAGAAAGCGGAGTCATAAACTCCTCTACCTTAGTAGTTAATTCCATTCTACTAACTCTATAATCTCTACTAGAAACAATACCTAACAATTTAGAATTTGGGGTACCATCTTCTGTAACAGCAACAGTTGAATGTCCTGTTTGCTCCTTCAAATCTAAAACATCAGCTAATGTATCAGTTGGTTTTAAATTTGAATCAGATGCAACGAAACCTGCCTTATATGATTTTACCTTTCTTACCATTTCAGCTTGAGCCTCAACAGTTTGTGATCCATAAATAAATGAGATACCACCCTCTCTAGCAAGTGCGATAGCTAGTGTATCATTAGATACAGATTGCATAATTGCTGAAATAAGTGGGGTGTTCATTGTTATTTCTGATTCTTCACCCTTCTTAAATTTAACAAGTGGCGTTTTAAGTGAAACATTATCAGGAATGTTTGTCTCATCAGAATAACCTGGAACTAGTAAATATTCACTAAAAGTATGTGATGGTTCGTTGTAATAAAAAGCCATAATTCACCTCCGAAATTTATAAAATTTTTATATATTTTATCATTAAAACAAGCCTTTTTCAACAAGAGAAAAACCCTAAATAAAAAATTTAGGGCTTTTAATATTTTATTATTGATTTTTGATTGTAACATCCAATTGATTAAATGGAATAACAATGCCATTTTCATCAAATGCTTTCTTAATTTCAGATGTTAAATAGAAATATACGTTCCAGTAATCTGGATTATTACACCATACTCTACAAACAATGTTAATAGATGAATCATCATATTCCTTAATTCTAACAAAAGGCTCTGGATTTACTAATATCAATTGATTCTTTAAGGCGACATCCTTAATTAAAGCCATAGCTTTTTCAGTATCAGAATCATATGAAACCGGCATAATAACTTCTACTCTTCTTGTAGGCTTTGCAGAAATATTAACAATAACATCATTTGCTAGCTTTGAGTTTGGAATATAAATTGTTTTATTATCTGGTGAAATAATAGTAGTATAGAATAATTTAATATCCTCTACTGTACCTGACTCACCATTTGATGTAATAAAATCACCAAGCTTAAATGGTCTCATTATTACGATAATTACACCACCAGCAAAGTTAGATAGTGTGCCCTGAATAGCTAAAGATAGACCAACGCCTGCAGATGCTAAAACAGCTGAAATTGAAGCTGTTTCTACACCAACATATCCAACTAAACCAGCAACAACTAAAATTTTTAAGCATATTCTTAAAAATGAGCATAATGTTCTAGAGATAGTTGGGTCAGTTTTCTTCTTAGTTAATCTCTTTAATAATTTTTTTGTAAAGAAATTAATAAGCTTAAAGCTAACGATCATAATGATTATAGCAAATATAATCTTTAGACCAGTTGTTGTACACCAATTAATTATTGTATTTATAACTTCCTGCCAATCGACAGTAACTGTTTTTTCTACATTACTAGCAGCATCTGCTGCTTCCGCAAAAATCATTTAATTCACCTCATCAATTTTATGGGGTTATTAACAAATCTTAGTTTTTCCACCCATATATGGTTGTAATGCCTTTGGTATACTAATACTACCATCCTCATTATAATTGTTTTCTAATACAGCAATTAAGCCTCTAGGTGTAGCTAAAACTGTATTATTTAATGTATGTACTAAATAAGTACCATTTTCATTCTTAGATCTAATACCTAGTCTTCTAGCTTGGGCATCACCTAAAGTTGAACAAGAACCAACCTCAAAATATTTCTTTTGACGTGGACTCCATGCCTCAACATCGCATGATTTAACCTTTAAATCAGCTAAATCACCACTACAGCATTCAAGTGTTCTTACAGGAACATCTAGGCTTCTAAAGAATTCTACAGTATAGCTCCACATTTTGTTATACCATTCCATAGAATCTTCTGGCTTACATAATACGATCATTTCTTGCTTTTCAAATTGGTGTACTCTGTAGATTCCACGCTCTTCGATACCATGAGCACCTACTTCCTTTCTGAAGCAAGGTGAATAAGAAGTTAAGGTAATAGGTAATTCTGCTTCCTTAACAATTTGACCTTTAAATCTACCAATCATTGAATGCTCAGATGTACCAATTAAATACAAGTCTTCGCCTTCAATCTTATACATCATATTTTCCATTTCAGCAAAGCTCATAACACCATTAACAACATCTGAATGAATCATGAATGGTGGAATACAATAAGTAAATCCTTTTTCAATCATGAAATCTCTAGCATATGATAACATTGCAGAATGTAATCTTGCAATATCACCAATTAGATAATAGAAGCCATTACCAGATGTTCTACCTGCTGCTTCCTTATCTAATCCATTAAATTTAGCGATAATATCTGCATGATAAGGAATTTCATAAGCTGGAACCTTTGGTTCGCCAAATCTTTCATTTTCAACATTTTCTGAATCATCCTTACCAACAGGAACAGATGCATCTAAAATATTTGGAATTACATACATCTTCTTAGTTAATTCCTCTTGTAATGTAACTAATTCAGGCTCAATTTCAGCAATTCTAGCATTATTCTTATTTACTGTTTCTTTAACCTTATTTGCTTCATCAATTTTCTTTTCTCTCATTAATTGACCGATTTGCTTAGATAAGTCATTACGAGAAGCTCTTAATGTTTCTGCTTCTTGCTTAAAGGCTCTAATCTTCTTATCTAATTCAATTACCTCGTCAACTAAGACTAATTTTTCATCCTGGAATTTCTTCTTAATATTTTCCTTTACTACTTCAGGATTTTCTCTTACAAATTTAATATCTAGCATCTTATTCCTCCTAAAATAAAAGTCCTTAAAAGATATATTCTCTTAAGGACGAAATGTTTTTCCGCGGTGCCACCTTAAATTCTAGTATAAACTAGCTCTTTAAAATTTATTAAAATAATCCAGGGTAGATTCATTTATTCCTAACATACTATATTTCACCAAACTATAGCTCTCTAAAAAGTTATAAAATAAACTACTTATCCCTATCATTTAATTCAAATGTATTATATCGCAACTTTTTTATTATTTCAATTTCAATTTAAACAAAAATAAAAGGCTTAATTAGCCTTCTATCTTTTCCTCAGTTTCTTCTTTTGGTTCTTCAGTTTTTTCTTCTACTTTTTCTTCCTTTGGATATTTAGCTTTAATATCAGCTTTAATATAAAAATAGCCAACTAAAGATCCAATAATAACAACACCAATTCCAGTTAATAAAGTAACATACCATAAATGCCACCAAGATTGGAACCATACACAATATACAATTAAAGCGATAAGTGTATATGCAAATACTAATATTAGATTTTTCTTTTCATTCTTCCATAATTCTTTCATACTTCTAACCTCAAAATAATTATAAATTAAATAATATAAAAAATCATTATTTTTTTAATAAACTAATAAAAAATGCTTCTATATTTGAGATGAATATACAAACATTTAAAATAAATCTTTTAAATAAACCTATCTTTAAATATTTCTTACAATAATATTTTCTAGACTTATTGTAATATTTCCAATTTCTTCTAAATTTAACTCTTACAGTTGAGCTGTTTTGGTGATCATGAATTGGATTATTATCTGATTTTAAAATATAATTTTGCCTATTTATATTTTTAATCTTTTTACCTAATATATTTTCTTCATAATATAAGAATGTATTTTCATCTAAAAAGCCAATAGATTTAAATAAATCATAATTTATTCCATAAAAACAGCCATCTATAGCATCTACCTTATTTATTTTTTCATTAAAACAAATAGGTATTTTTTTATAATATTTTTTTCTTAAAAAATATAAACTAGTTTTTAATTCAGTTTTATAATCAGGTAAATCCCAGCCCTGTCTTTGACTAAATTCACCCTTACCATCCTTATGTTCAATACTTACAGCACCACAATCGCTAGTATTTTTAATAAAAGCATCTAATTGTTCAATTATATTTTCATTAATATAAACATCTGGATTTATAATGAACACATTATCACATTTAATAAACTTTTCAATTTTCTTTAATGCTACATTATTTCCTTTAGCAAATCCTAGATTTTCTTCATTATAAAAAATATGAACAAAATCATCTTTATTCTCTTCATATTTTTTTAATATGTTCTTATTATCATCATTTGAATTATTATCAACAATGAAGAATTCTATTTTGTTTTTAAATTCTTTAAAGCTATCAATTGCCTTTAAAACTAAACTAGAGCAATTATAATTTAGCATTACTATAGCATCCACAATAAATCACCAATTAATTTTATCACAATTATTAAAATAAAAATAGATGATTTGTTAACCAAATCACCTATTCTTCAACATTACAATTTTTCGATTTCTTCTATTGTTAAACCAGTATATTTTGAAATCATTTCAGATGGTAAGCCATCTTTTTTCATTTTCTTTGCTGTAGCTTTGTTAGCTTCTATTTTACCTTCAACAAGACCTTCAGCTTTTCCTTCAGTTCTACCCTGTTCTATACCTTGTGCTAAAGATGCATTAACTGCTGAATTATAGCCTCTTACCCATTCTTGTTCAGCTCTTAATTGTTCTTGTATTGCTTCATCAGAATTATAATCTAAGATCTTCTTTACTACTTCATCCATGACTTCATCAACTCCTTTAAGTGATTCTATATCATTTGTTATAAATAGCTTCTTCCATACATCCTTATTATATTCTTCTTCACTTATTTTTGCAAATTCAACAATTGTTATAGACGCATAATCATATAGCTTATTATTAAGCTCATCTTTTAAATAAAATGTTCTTATTGCGTTATCATCTTTAAAGAGCTCATAACCTACAAACCATATTGTATAACACTTCTTATGAGAATAATCTCCGGCTTTAGGAAAGCTTGATGAAATTAAGTCTCCATAATATTTTAATATTCTAGATTTTAAATCATATGGAGTCTTATAATTTTGAAGCTCATATTCAAAGCTTTTTTCTGTAGACAAACTAAATTTAAAATCAAATTCAGTCGATTTAATATTTACACCTCTAGAATTAATTGGATTATCTATTTTAAAATCATTTTCATTATAAACTAGATTTTCCATATTAGGTATAAATTTCTTAGCTAATGTAATTGCAGCCTCAGGTACATCTTGTAATGTTAATTTAAATATTAAATCTCTTGTAAAATTATATTCAACCTCTGTCAT